>MDSZ01225258.1_pt1 | contig 22874 bp, 28 predicted proteins | sample 811201 | NCBI WGS metagenome assembly MDSZ01 (sample SAMN05326647, study PRJNA326480) | marine metagenome | isolation source: seawater | place: Indian Ocean: North | collected 2010 | reverse complement strand
GGGAGCGCGTACCCAGTGGCCTCGCAGGGCGGTCTGTCCCGTCACGTCGCCTTCTCGTGCTACTACAAGACACCAACAAATGCAGGTGGAGACATCCGGGTCGTCGACTTCAAGAATCGGACATACAAGACCATCAAGCTTGGACAAAACGAAGTGTTGATCCGGCCGGCTATGGTGTGCCAAATGGCGTCGGCGATCCTGGTTTCGAACCCCGGGGCAGAGACCGGAGAACTGCTGATGGCCTTCCCTCATACCGGCGTGAGCACCAACCAGGCGACCGAAGCAATGAAGGTCCAGCTCCGGTGCTACCTTGGCGCAGCGATCTACAAGCCGAACAACGTATTGGTGCTACCAGATGGTAAGACTGTACTAAATTTAGCGCAGGTAACCTCGCATCAAACTAATATTTTTATTGTATCTACAGTGGCGTTCGAGAAGGTCATTAGCGGCCACGGCGCAGACTATGCAAAGATGGATAAGACTGGCAGTTTCACCGCTGGTAATGCTGAGGCGGACCTGATTGTCTATGAATGCGCAGACATCCCGGCCTGGGAAAGTTTTGGCCCAGAAGCAGCAAAGACCTGGCTCACAGACCACTATTCAGGTAGTGAGATTCCAGACACCGATATTGAGTACCCGAAGACGTCCTATATCGGCCATGCTCAATTTGTTGACAAAGAAGGTAGCATCCAGACAATCTCCGAGAACGGCGGGCACCTTGGCATGCAGGTAAGAGTTGATGCGTCATACGACTATTCTGTGGCAATAAAGCTAATTTATTTTTTTAATTTGCAGGACCGACCGACCAGCACGCGGATTCACGGGTACCACGTCTTTGATTCGGAGCCGTCGCTCTAGATCCGGAGGATGTTCAGGAGGATGGCGAGGCAGATGCTAACCGACAGCAGATAGAAGGGCGTAACGTGCATCGCGAGCTTGAGCCACGTGCTTAGAATCCAGGGGTTGTCCGCGATCTCCTTGTGCTCCGTGCAGTGTACCGTAGTAAAACGTCCGAAAAGCTGGCTGTAAAACGAGTTGTTGGTGCACATGGGCGCGTGGCTGTAGGGGCGTTAGCGGCGGCTAGAAAGAGAAAGTGTGGCGCATGTCTTACGTGAATTTGACGTGGTGAAAGTAGTCCGACACGCAGTCCTGAAACACCATCAAAAACAGGAAGAGGACCGATATCCTGGCGACGGTGTGCAGCATGCTGTGTATTTGCCAGGTCGGCCGTAAATACACCAACGATGGGAGTGGTAGCCGAGGCGGTGGAGGCGGCGATCCTGTTCCTGCTGGACACGGTGGTCGCGGTCGGCGCACTCATCACGAATATCTGGAGCATCATTTACATCTTCGTGTTTGGGTACCTCGCGATCCAGGGCCGGTCGCTCTTCCTGTACCTCATCCCGACCATGATCGTCCTGGCAAAGCCGCTCGTCTTTCTTATCAACCTGATGCTTGACTACATTGTGGGCTTTGCGGACGTGGCGGTCCTGATCTTCAACGCGATCGGCGAAACGCTGGACGAGATCGAGAGCAGCATACCGGGCCTCGACTTTGGGATCCACCTCCCGCAGTTCCACCAGCCGCTCGCGTGGTACGTCCGCGGCGCGATCCTTCCGTGACTCCGTCCGCTCACCGCACCGCCCAGGCCGCCCGACCAGCTGACCGTCGCCGAGTTTGTGGACACGCTCCGAGGTGAGTGGCGCGCGGGACTCTGGGGACGCTTCCGCATGCTGACTCGAATCCAGACATTGGGTCGACGTGCCCCCCCTTCAACTCGCTTGGAATCATTGTCGAGTACCTGTTCACGCTGGCCGTCGGCGACCGGAGCTGCGTCCTGGTGCGGTACATCTGGCCGCTCCCAAATTTCTTCACGCTGGCGCAGGGACTCTTGGGCTGGACCTATGCCGGCGGCGCGGAGCCCTTTGTCGACACGCCCGGGGTCAACTGCGAGCAGGCCGTGACCGTCGGGACCCACGAGCTGATCTGCGTCGGGGTAGGTCCGGGAGGAAAGGCTGCCGCGCGGTCACAACGCTAACCCGGGGCGCAGGTGGGGTTTGGGTACCTTGTGCTGGATCTGCTGCTGCCGCTGCTGATAGTGGGCATCCTGATCAACGCCTACATCCCGTTTCTCGGCACGCTGTGGACGGTCGTCACACGGGTCGTTGCCAAAGCCGGGAACCTGGTGCTGGGAGCCGCCCGCCGCGTTGTCGTCGTTTTCGAAGAAGCGTAGATAAATCCGAACCGATATAAAAGGGGGCGGCCAATCGGGTACGACCATGCCGATGTTCATCACCGCAACGAACCTGCACACCCTGCTCGAGGCCAAGAAAGCCGCCCCCGCCGCCGCCGCCACCGCCGCCCGGATCCCGCCGCGGAGGAAGCGAACCGCCATGAGGACAAAGGAGGTCAAAACGATCGATTACAATAAGAGTGCAGAGACAAAATCAGACTACAATGAGGACGCAATGAATGTAGACTACAATGAATAGTTTTTAGACTAAATTTTACTCTACTGCCTCGATCATCCGTAGGTTCCGCTTGGGTCTGCCAATCTGCCCGCCGCCGCCGCTGCTGCTCGCCGCCTTGAGTCGCTGGTAGGTGTTGATCGAGTCGATGAAGGCCCGCCGCTTCTCCTCGATGATCTCGCCGGTCAGGCCGTCCACCAGAGTCTGGTTCTGGCGCACAATGATGTTCTGGAGCACCCGCTCGATCATGTGGTCGAAGAGCTCGGTGAACTCGGTCGAGTACAGGAGGTGGCTCCGGATGCTCTGCTTGCTCCATTCGGGCTCGTCGTCGATCTCGCCCTTGATGATCTCGTTGTAGACCCGGTGGACGGCGTTCACGATCTGGGGAAGACTCTTGCGCTCGGCAGCCATCGACCTGACCATGTCCTTGAGCGAGCCCATCCGGTCGTCCGAATCGCCGGTCTCGCTGAACTCGCAGAAGAAGCAAAACTGTCCGCGGCTGCACTCGGGCAACTCGGCAACATCGTACGCTGGCCCCGGGACGTACTCGACAATCTCGGCGGTCTCGTCCTCCTCGTCCATCGCTCTGCTGTTTGAAGTTAATCGTATATAAGCAAACACTCGGAGCACCGGCTCGCCGTCAAGCCGACCGGGTACATGCAGCGATCGCACGGCCGGACGCAGTCGTAGCAGAACTGGATCTTGCCGGGAACGGTCTGCGTGGACGCAATAGCGACCCGGTCAGGCCAGCACGAGGTCGCCGAGAACTCGAGGACGTCGCCGTACGCATTGCACACGACACACGTCCCGACCTCGCTGCCGAACCGATCGATGTACTTCCGGGCGAACGGCGGCGTGTTTGGCACATCAAGGTCGACAGTCTCGGGCTCCGGGGGCGTGCAGTCGGCGCACAGGACGACCTCGGGGCTGCTTCCAACGACCCAGACGCCGTCCAGATCGAGCGAGCCCTTCTCGACCGCCACCACCGCCTCGTCCATGAACGACCACGCCCCGGCGATCACCGCCCCGTTCACGATCTTTCCCGTCCACTTTGGCCACCGAGCCTTGTTGTCCAGGTGCACCCACCGCACATCCCGGCCGCACTTGCCGCAGACCGACAGCACCACCGTCTCGGGCTCCCGGTTTTCGAGCCGCCGGATGCACTGGGTGCACACGCACGAGTCCGGCTCGGGCCAGCGCGGGGTCTCGAGGGTCGTCGGCACTCGGCAGGTGTTGGTCGGCCGGCCACACAGCGGGCACTCGACCAGCACACAGCGCGCCGCCGAGGTCTCCACGCCCAAGGCCCCGGGACAGTCTGTGGGCGAGACGTGGCGGACCGCGGCAGGAACAACGGCCCGGTCCAGGTAGACCTCTTCCCCGCACCGCAGACACCTGCCCCCGTTTTGACAGTGCGCGGCGTCCACCACCTCCCCGGCCCGGTCAACCACCCGCCTGCTCATCACGGCCGAATCGCCAGGTCAGCACATATACGGGACTGCACTAAAGTCTAGTGCAATGCAATTGTAGTGTTTGGCGGCTATGTGTAGCGGCAGTTTCCCCGTCGCCGTAAAAGGAACGTGTGCGATGTGAGATGTGAATATAAGGAGAAGCATTTGCTCGAAATCAGCCAAATAGGCTTATACACCACTCGGCTATTATTTGCGATGACGCGGAGTCTCCAAGTAATGTTGAACTTAGTCGTTCTGTTGAGCCTCTCTAATGCTCGCACCTTTTTGTTATATCACCTGGATCGCCAACCATTTGTTCGCGCGTTTGGTGATTGCATATTGGACGCAAATTGCACCATTCAATATCTTCATGTGTACAAAACAGGCGGGACCCTTCTTGAAACAGTTATACCGGCCGCACTAGGCGAACGGCCCTATGCCAGCTGCTGCGGACACACGATGATCGAGAGGTTTAATAATGCCACACGCCGGTACTGCGATAAGTCGTTTTCATCTTACCAAGTGGCGCCGCACATATTTCGGGACATTATACTTCAAACTTGTGCTCAAATCTCAGACAAAAGAAGGGTCGTGCTTTTGACTTATCGGGAACCGGTGGCATGGACAATTTCATTTGTTCACCAATTGTGCAACAAAAATTTGAAAGAAAGATCCCCGAAACAACTTGCTATATGCAAACGGTGCAACTACTACAGCGATCCAAATTTTTATGATCATCTGGTGCCCTCGCGCTTTTCGGAAATTTTGCACGGGGCCGTTTTCAATAATACGTTCATATCAGACAACAAAACTCTTAAATTCGCTCTAGACACAGCTGATTTAAGCGCATTCTTGCAAGATCTGTGGATTTATTTGCCAGCAACGTACGAAAAGAAAACGAAGGAGGCAAATTTTATAAAATCTAATGTAGAACATAAGGGGAACTGCAATTTTAAGGCCCCATCAGAATTAATCAGAAAATTGCGTCCTTCGTTGAAACAGTATCGCAACCTCAATATAGTGTTGACCAACTCCACCGGCAGACGCCGATCCTTGCGTCCCAGAAGCACGGGCCCTTCCCTGCACCACCTGCCCCCGTTTTGACAGTGCGCGGCGTCCCCGGCCCGGTCAACCACCCGCCTGCTCATCTCTAACGGCCGAATCGCCAGGTCAGCACATATACGGAACCACTCTAAGTGCTAGTGCAATGCAATTGTTGTGTTTAGCGGCTATAGCGTGCCAATTTGAGCAACGTCATCAGTATGCGGGAAAAGACGTCCTTTTAAATCTGAGCATATCAAATGGCAAGGTAAGTGCACACAATTTAGATAAGATTGTGTGGAGAATTCGCGGAGTTGAGACAATTGCACAGATCAAAGCAATTTCCAGTGCACTGCCCGATGTGAACCTGCTCATCAACTTGCACGATGGGCCGGGTGTCCTTGGGACTGTCAGGCGATGTGGTATCAATAAGGTGTACGCTTACGCCGTTTGTCCAACATGGCCTGAAATCAAACAATACCACCTGCCCGTCATGCTTTCGCAGCATAACCCGTTTTGTGACCACAACTGCCTTGTATTCACTCCGCTTGGGGGTTGCTGTAAAAAGGCAACGGAACCTCCATGGGAGTTGAAACAAAATCAAGCTGTGTGGAGAGGTTCACCGAGTGATCGAAGTGGTGAAGCTACTACCAAAACAATGCACACTATGTGGAAAAGGCTTCGCGCACTTAGACTCAGAGCAGTGTTACTGGCCAAAAATCGCACGGACATTGTAGACGCGGCGTTTTCAAAGTACGGCGTGGCATCGAACCTAACGCTTGTTCCTCAAGACAACCGCATTCCTTTCGGCAATTTTTTCAAGTACAAGTACGTTTTAGATATTGATGGTGCCGGGGGCAGTTTCCGTTTGGCTAGCCTATTGATGTCAAATTCAATTGTGATTCGTTCGTCGCGGTATTCTTATTGGTTCTTGGACTCATACAAGGATTCCTATGTCGATGTCAACCCCGACTTTTCAAATTTAATACAGACAATACAGACAATAATTGGGAATACAACACTGCAAAACATATACAGAAAGAGGATTAAAATGGCGCATCGACGAAATCCATTTTCACCCGCAGCTCAACTTCGTTCGTGGTTTTCCAGTTTGCCGTCGTTCATGGATAACAAAAGCCACCGGTCAATTAATAAGACGCCTCATTTACGGAGCATATTGCGCAACGTAATGCTTAACAAACTCTGGCATAAGAAATTTGCGTCGCCCTTGAAAATGAACTCCTAGAAGTGGGGTTTCTCTTGCCAAAACAATCAAGTCCGTGATATTTATCCTGCACGCATTACAAAACAGTTTTTTGACAGAAACCAGACCAAGAGCAGCAGTTTTACTTAATTCAAAATCGACCACACGGTTGGACACTGAATACGTCCTGAAAAGGTGCATATCACTAAATTCAACCGCATTAAATTCACGCCAGTTTGACAGGCTTTTCCAGACAACGCTATTTCGTTTTTCGTAGGCATCAAAAAACCGCGGATATGAAGTTCCATAATTAAGAATATCGGTTTGAATTTGAGAAAGAGCTCGAGTATAAAATCTAGATGTGAACTCATTAAATTTATGCAAACCAGACAGAGTGAACTTTGTTGCATATGATGTTCCCCAGCTTTGCTTGAGTGTATATATTTCGGATGTGCTTGTTGGTAAGGTGCTCACAATACTAATGTCGCTATCAAAAAACCAAGCTTGATTGTAGTTGTTGAGGAGCATAAAACTGTACAAGGCATAGAAACGCTGCACGCAAAACATAATGAACTGTGGCTTATTTCGACTATGGTGGAGATAATATTTCTGAAACTGATAGTTCCAAAGTCTGGCTTTTCCCAAAGTTTTGAGTAGCGTGAAATTGTGAAATTTTACTTCCTTTTCTTCCAATTCTACTTGGCGCTCGTCTGCTATTATGTGTATTCTGGTATTTGGATTAGTCGTTTGAATTGCTTCGACCCATGCATCTATGTATACCGGCAATTTTCCCGTCGCTACAGTTGTAAGAGGAACGTGTGCGGTGTGAGTTATGAATATAAAAAGAAGCATTTGGTCAAAATCAACCAAATAGGCTTATAGACGGTATTGGGCGACCCCAATCTTTGTGTCCCAGAAGCTTGCGCCGGCCTTCACTGCGCGGGGCTCCTTGTTGGCAAGCGTCACCCAGTTGTTGTGAACCGTCGCTGAAAAACCTTGCCGTCGTGCATGGATAGTAAAAGCCACTGGTCATTTGATTGATTGTTGCATTTACGAAGCATATTATGATTGTGCAATGGAGCTATGCAACTGGCCCGCACCAATCTTGCCATCTCACAATTTAATGTACGACAACACATCGAAAGCGCTCGAGCTCATCAATTCACTGAACGTAACGTATATTTTGACGTACGGCAGTTTGTTGGCTGCATACAGGCACGGAGGACCATTTAGAGGCCTCACTGACTTGGACGTGGTCTACCCGGTCTGGCTGAATGGCATGGCAACATGTAGAGATGCTAAATCGTACAATTTTCCTAAAAATCGAAAGGTGAACAGAACGTGGACGCTGTGCGGTGAGTCGAGAAAAACTTATGTCATAAAAGTTTTACGAATGATTGGCAATAAAATTGGCTTCAAAAAGATTAGGCCACACCCCATTTCACTAGGATCAAATAATGAACTCGGTGGCGTTCGAATAGAGTATGAGCATTTTCGCATCGATTTTGTTGTTTCTACATTCGACATTGATCTTGCTATAGCCGGCCCCATCTGCAAGTGCATGTACGGGAACATTAGTGCACTCTGCTATGCACGGCCAAGCATTGCCCTTCAGCGAATGTACGGGCCTCAGTGGAAAGTCCCGGATTAACAAGACCTCCTCTACAGAACAATACACTACTAAAATGATCACGCTATGCTATGACCACAATAACAATTACCGTTTTAGTATACTGCATTCAATTATGACGGAGGTGGTCACGCTGGCGGATTTATACACTACGGAGACATTCAGTCATACCGACATACGCCAAGCCTTGCGTCCCAGAAGCTCGCGCCGGCCTTCACTGCGCGGGGCTCCTTGTTGGCAAGCGTCACCCAATTGTTGTGCCACAGGGTGCCGGTGAACCGTCGCTGGAGAACCCCGGCGGTCGCAACATCCGAGGGGTGCCCGGTAGCAAACTGGTTGCGGTCCAGCATGAAGATCGGGTGCTTGTCCCAGATGCACGGGCCGGCCACCGTTGCCGATTCTGAGCAGAGCACGGCGTTCCAGCTCATTTGCTCGCTCGTCTGCGTGGTCTTGGCGTGGCGTTCGATTGCCGCAAGCGCCGAGATGACCCAGACGGCATTCCGCACAACGTAGACCCCGGAGTTTGTCTTGGTTTCGGTGGCATCCTTGTGCGTTGGGTTGTTGTTCTGGACGTAAAAGTCGCCCGGAAAGGTCTCAAACTTAATTGGCTTGTAGACGATCACGTCGGGGTCGACCCAGGCCACTTGGATCGGGTGCGCGGCGGTCTCCAGGACGTGCCGGACCACCGCCGTCTTGACCTTTGTTAGCTTCTTGTACGCGTTGGTGCCGTACGTCTGGGCGTCCTCGTCAACGCCGCTTGTCAGCTCGGCCGGGGCCAGGAAGACCGCCACCCCGTGCATGTACAGAAACTCAAAGGCCTCCTTGTCAAACGCCACCACCAGCAGGTCGAGCCCAAGCCGCCGGCAGTTGCAAACAAAGTTCATGATGAACGGAACAAAGCCGCGGTTGCCGCCAGTCAGGATGAAGTTCGACCGGTGGTCCAGCAACTCGGTCAGCTGGTGGCCTTGGTGGCTCTGGCGGGGCGAGGAGAAGAGCGTGAAGAACTTCATCCGCTTTGTGGCGTACGTGGACACCCGGGAGTGCGACTGCGAATCCACCTCGACGCCGCCCGTTGTCAACACGTTTGGCGCCCGCACCCCGAGACCGTACGTGTAGCCCCGCTGGTACGCGACCGCAGTGTGCCGGTTGTGAAAGTTGTGCCACGAGGTTGCCCCCTTGCTCCAGTCGGTGCCGTTGTGATCGCGGTGGGATGCATGGAGAAGCGTAGTCACATTGATGATGGTTCGGAAGGTCGCCACCTCGGTCACCCACCAGTTGTCCCACTGATTGGAGGTCCGTACAAAGGGCGGGTACGGGTGGCGCACTGTTGGAATGTCGGGGCGGTTCCAGATGAAGACGTCGACGCCTCCTTTGCTGTGGAACCGTTCGTAGTTTTTGCCAAAATCCCACCGCGTCGCAACCGCAAACCAAGGGTATTCCAGCTTCGCGAGCCGCTCCAACACCTGTGGCAACCGCGGAAGGAAGATGTCGCTGTTGGTCCACACGACGTACTTGAAGTTCCTCGCCCGCAGCTCCGTCTCCCGTAGCATAGACCCGAACAGCGGCTTGCCGTCAAAGGTGGTGTCGAAAGTCGGAATTACCACGGCCCTGGAATCGTTTGCAAAGGTTCCAAAGACGTGAAGTTTCCCGAACCCAAGCAGCTGAGGAGGTACGCCATCTCGATCCGTTGTGAATATCGCCGTCTCTTCTGTCAAGTTGCGATGACCCCCAAACCGAAGCGAACTGTACAGAAAGACAGGCAGAATCAAACAAGCGACTTTCCATTTCATCTCATTAAATTACGCCCGTCTATGCCCAGGAAATCCGTATATGTGCTTTCGGGTATTTTAGAAATTAGAATGTCGACGCAATCTCTTGCTGCAAAACGACAGTCGTAGGAAGACCACATTTTTAGCGCGGTATTCCACCAGTCTTGGGAGTGATTGGTGACATTGCACTTTGCTTGGCATGTAGGGTGCCGGCGAGATGCTTCTCTGGGAAGTAAGGCAAAGTCCCAGTTTTTTGTGAAATTTGCAAAGAACCCGCATGCGGCATAGCCATACGGACACAATTCTAATAGGTGCGCATCATCGCCAGCTAGAAATGCAAACAGACCCAATCCAGCGCCATGAACGCCAATCACCCTTTTTGCATTAAGCGCAAAGCAGACTTGATGATGGGGCGACATATTTTCCAAGTACACTGCCTTTTGCGGCGGGGGTACAAATCTTCGGGATTTTTTGCGATCAATCACCGTGATATTGTCAAAGGAGTAGCTCGTGCAATCGAACCGAGATTTCGTAAGAGTACGTAGTTTCTGCCGTTTTTGCCGGAGCGTCATATGCACCGTCTTGCACTCATGTCTAGACGCCGATCTAAATACTCCACATAGGCGTTGACAATGGTCCGGGCTTACCTGCAGTGCTGTCTTGTCAAGCAAATACGAGACAATAGGATTGTGGTTCTTGTGCAATACTACAAGAGGCAGCCCAGTCACGGCCACTTGAGCCCAGTCACTAAGTCCATGATACCAGCTTCGTTGAACTATGAGAACAGCGCAGACAGCATACATTTTTTCCCCTTTCCGCCGGCCCTAAATTGAGAAACCTCCAAAAAAACGCACTCAAAATACCGGTGCACTCAAAATACCCACCCATCCGGCCGCGTAAGCTCCCACTTCTCGGTGACGGTGTGCGCCTGCGAAAACAAGGGCTCGATCGAGACAGACCCCTGCCGCCGCTTCCGACAGCACATGACAATTATGGTGGCCACCGCGACTGTCAGCAGGCCAACCAGCGACCACACGATGGCGTGAAGACCGTCCGGCCACTCGTTGGGGTTGACAACCGTGTCGCAGTCCTCCTCCTCGCCAGAGCCGCTGTCGGGATCGTGGATGCACACGCAGTACCGGGCGGTGGCGCACTCGGACTCCAGCCCACTCCGAAGCTGCACGCCGTCCATCACGCACGCCTGGTAGCCGCCCCGGACCCACGGCACGGCGTACGAACTGTTCCCGGAAAGGTGGTCCACAAAGTAGTTGTAGCACTCGGTGGGGGAGGCGTCCTCAAAGTCATCGACACAGCCCGCCCCGTGCGACAGGACGTACAGCCGACTGCCCCCTGCATGCCCGAGGAGGGCGGCGAGCACCCACCTCAGCATTTGCGGTGTAGGTCCTTTTCTCGCTTATACAGGATTGGCCCAGTGTAGGTAAAATTTTGGCATAACCATGGGTCGGAGCTTCTGCAACAACAAGACGCTCGAGGTGGTCAAGGGGAACCCGATCCTGCTGGCCCAAGTCGAGTCGCCGCCGGAGGAGTGGGTCCAGAAAGTGCCGCTCGTGCTGTACGAAAGGGGCAAGATTCTCCGGCAAACCGCGGCGGACCTCTACGTCAACTGCGGCTTCTTCCCCGACGGCGCGCTCCGGGCGATCAGCCCCGAGGTCGCAGAGGCGCTCGTCATGTTCTGGTCGGTGTCCGCGGGGATTCGGCTCTCGCGCGCGGTCCCGAAGCTGGCCCCGGCGCGGCACACGGACAAGAGCAAGATCAAGCGCAGGCGAAGGCCCCCGGCCGGCTTCACCAAGCGCCTCAGGCTCTCGAACGCCTACGACTGCCAGTACGTCGGCCACAGCGCGATGGACCAGGACGAGATCGACCCGGACAGCGAGCTTGTGGCGACCGGCGCGGTGTGCAGAGCGTGCATGTGGAAGGTGCTCGAGAAGACGCCGGCAGACTACCTGGACGAAATACAAGTCGCCCACAAGGTCGGCAGGATGCCAGCGGATGCGGTGGTGCGGCCCCTCTTCCGGATCCCCGAGCTGCGGTACCTCCTCGCTGGGGCTGCGCTGGGGCACGGCGGCGACACGGTCTTCCGCGGCAAGTTTGGATCGCGCACGGCGCCGCTGCTGGTGCTCCGGGCCAAGCTGAATGAGACCGCACCGATCATCATGGTCTCGTCCCCGGTCGACGCCGCGCTGGCCAGAGAGGTCGTCATCAAGCGGACACGCGGCGACCAGTCCGAAATATTTGACCTGATCGAGGCCCGGGCCAACGACCTAATTGAGCATGGCTACATTGTGATTGATGTCACGTACCGCAAAATGAAGCCGAGTCCTATATACGGCCGCGTACTCGAAGTGTGGCCCGGCCCGGAGAACACCACGATCATCGCAACGTCCGAATTTCTGAGCGCGACTCGGCAGCTGGCTTCCACCGCGGTCACTGTCGAGCACCAAAAATGCACTTATGTCGTGCTGCCGAAGCTCCTGCCAGCCCGGCACATCACGATCCGGAAGGCCGAGAGGCTGACGTGGGGCGCGCTCGACGTGATCCTGCGGGAAACAAGCCCAGTCTCGGTGCTGCTCCGGGGCGACATTCTCGCTGCGCCGCCGGGTCCGTTCGGGCCGCCATGCCGCACACTACAGTACATTGCAGGGCTGACGCAGCATATTAACGGCAAACTCGACGCGAGTGCTGAGCTGAGCTTATGGAGCCCGCCGGAGCTGCCGCTGGTCCTCGCGATGATTCAGAACAAAAGTGCTTCGATGCCATCCGACGGCGACACAAGCAGCTTGCCGACATCACCTTTGCCGATTGGGACGCCATGAGCCGGTTGCAGCACTCGGAGCTCATGCGGGCGGTCGGCGACGCGGAGGTGGTGCAGGAGCTGCGGCGGATCCGGCGGAAGCGAAAGAACCGGAAGAGCCAGAGCAAGACGGGCAAGGCGAAGCGGGCGATGGTGGTGCAGCTGGGCAAGGAAAACGAGCGGCTGAGGAAGGCAAATGCGGAGTTGCAGGCCACAATCGATCGGCTCAGAACAGACGCTTTACTTTCGGTCAACAGTCTTCCGGATCTAGCAGGTACAACTGATTGCATTGACCTGGACTTGTTCGGATTTGAGCCTGACGCAGCGCAATGAGCGGCAGGATCGAAGTCCCCTTGGCCATGTCGGGCAGCTGAATGGTCGACTCGACGGTTTGCCCGTTGATCAGGCTGACCCCATCGAGCCCGTGCAGCACCCACACGGTCTCACCGTCGCCAAGCGCTGCGCTGCGGGCTCCGGGAAGCGCAAAGCTCGAGAACCGACCGCGGTACAAATAAATATCTAGCACAACCTCATCCGTCGTGAGCACCGCGCGCCCGTCGACCCCGGTAATCGAGGTGGCGATCCCGGAGTAGTCGGCAATCTTGTGGAGAGAGAGGTCGTCGTTCACCGCATACACAACACGGTCCGCCGCCGCCAGCATCGTCTGCCCCGCAAAGCCAACAACCTCCACGCCATCGATCGGCACAAGCTGGAACGGGCTGCCATCGAGCTTGTTCACAAGGACGACGCTGTTGCTGAAGGCCACCGCAATGAAGCCGTCGGTCCGAATGCCAGCGCTCACCACCGCGGAGGACTCGTCAAAGGGCACCCCAATGACCGCAATCTCGACGCTGGTCCACGCGTAGTTTGCAATCAGCCGCGACGCCCCGTACAGCAGCACGACTTGGGTCTCGGGGTGGTACGCAACGGGCTCGAACAAGTCGGTGTTCAGCGTGATCGCGGCGTTGTCACCAATGCGTCGCTGGCTTACGGCCACAATGCTCTTGCCCCGCCGCATCCAGGTCTCTGACGGGAACACGCCCACAATCTCATCGCCGTAGCCCAGCGACTCGATCCGCAGCTGCCCGCCCGCACGCACCCGCTTACGGGACCCCATGGCCGTTACGCCGAGAATTACAGCCCCCCAAATTACAGCCTACACTCTGAATAAAAATTCTGCACTCTAAGTAAAAGGCCTACATCCGCCCCTATTCAAAAGCCTACACTCTAAATTTTAAGCCTACGCTATAAGCAGCCGACCGTTGGGGCATGGCCGGGTGCGTGGCGTGCGCGGCGGACCCTGCTCGGTGCGCTCGGTGCGGGAAGCGGTGGGTCGGCGAGGAGGACATGAGGCAGGCGGCGCTGTACGCGGAGAAGCACGGCCACAAGCCCCCCGCCGATCCGGATGTGGTGTACGGCGTTCGTTGGTCCACCGAAGCGCTCTGCCTGAACGGCTACACCTTCGACGCGCTCAACCTGGCCTTCCGGTACACTTTGTCGGTCAAGGGGAACAGCGCGGCGGGGGTGCAGTACGGCGCGATTCTGGCGGCGGTGCTGCGGAAAGCCGGTCGGCTCAGCGCATCCCTCCGGGTGTACAGCACGGTTCTCGGCGTCGCGCCCCGGTTCCTGAAAGCCGATGCGCTCTCCCGGCTGGACGTGGGGCTCGCCGACACACTCGAACGGCTCGGCAGGCAGGCAGAGGCCCAAGCGGTGATCGAGCGTTCGCTGCTCCGGGACAATGAGCTGGCCACAACCGCTGTGCTGCTCGGCAGGCTGGGGGCGCTCAAGGTCGGCAGCGAGGGGGCCCGCGAACTGCTTGACGGCGCACTCTCAATTGCCGAGCCATCGACGGAGCTAGCCAAGCATCTGAGGCGTTTGCGGTCCTCGTGTGTATAAATGTCGTGTCAGTCGTTGTCATCCTCTTGATTCCGCGCGCACAGCCGTTCAGAGTCCCCGCGGCATGACCGTTGAGTGCCCAGTATGCAAAACACAAATAAAACATCACTTCAAGAGACATATGACAAAACATTTGAATGAGCGACCATTCAAGTGTGATGTCTGTCAGTATCGATGCAAACGTAGAGATCATCTCAAACGACACATGCAAAGCCACACAAAGACCCGATACAACTGCGAGTGTGGCAAATCTTTTAATACCGAGCAAGGACGTATAAATCACAGGTATCACTGCAAAAACGCTCGAAACTACCGCTGCGAACTTTGCGACTCTGCGTTCAACATAAAAGATCATCTAAAAAGGCACCAAGAACGTAAGCACGACATTGGGGCCCACAAATGTGACTATTGCCTCGGTTTCAAGAACAGCAGGAATGAGTACGCTGATCCGGTTGTGGGGACAGTCCAGATCTGCCGGGCGTGCTTCAAGAAAACGACGGGGGCTGGCAGCCGGGTGGAGCTTGAGTGGCGGAAGTACGTTGACGACCATCTGGGCACCGACGGCCTCATTGGTTCCGACCAGGCGATGAGGACGCTGGGCGGGTGCTCCCTCAAGCGGCCCGACCGACTGTACGCCGACCCGTGGCTTGTGGAGGTGGACGAGTGCGACGAACACCAGCACGCCAACTACACGTGCGAGCAAGCCAGAATAATGGATCTCTACCACGAGCACAGTTTTATTGGCAAGCCGATGGTGGTGATCCGCTGGAACCCCGACAGGACCAAGACGATCAAGACGCCGCTCAAGGACCGGATGGCGCTCTTCGTCTCACTTAAGCGTGCCATCCGAGCCCACCGCCGCGCCATGGCCAACCCGGGAGCCGCGCCGCGCGTCGTTGTCTTCTACATGTTCTTCGAGCGGACGTGCCCCGCGATCGTGCGCGACATCCTGCATTTCCACGTGGACTCGGCCAGCGACATTGCGGCGGTCCTTGACAAAGACTAGCATGTGGTCGTCATAGGCCGCGGTCACCCAGCCCGTCGTCTCGGTCACCACATACTGGACAGGGCGGTCATCGGGCTTGAACGGGCCAATCGAAAAGTCGGTGACGCCGGCCTCGCGCAGAAACAGAATGCAGTCGCCGATCTTCCCCACCACCGCCACCACCTTCATTTGCGGTACCGAATACCATTGTCATATACGCCTACACCATTATCGGCAGCGAATAAAAACATCGTAGACGTAGACCAGCCCAAAGGTGATGCTGAGCGCCAGCCCGATCGACGCCGAGGTTGTTCGGCCAGCAGCATCGCGGTCCTTGAGCTCGGCGGTGTAGAAGAAGGTGTTCAGGACACAGATCGCCGAGAAGACCCTGTGGTGGCCGCTGAGGACCCCGCTGGCCCCAAGCAAGAACAGGATCGTGTTCGCCCAGATGAAGAGCGCGCCAATCTCGTGCACAAGGCAGTAGACAGTGGTGGTGGCGGCGAGCACAAAGACGGCGCACAGCGGCCAGTCGCACCGAAGATTGATGGCCTCGCTGAAACAGAGTCGGTATTTTACTGCGTACCAGAGGCAACTCGCGACTATGACGGCGGTGGCTGTGAGGAGCGCCATGCGGTAGGCTAAGTTGTCGCGCCCTAAATACAGCTACTTTTTGCGGGGCCTCTTCTTCGGCGACTCGACAGGCTCGGGCGCCGCGGTGATCATCGTGAAGTCCATCGCCGCGTTCCCTTGCTGCCGCGGGGTGCCGTTGGTGGCGATGTTCAGGTCGGTCAGGGCTCTCATCACCGTGTGCGACTGCGCGTCCTCTCGGTAGTAGACCCCGTAGTCGACAGTCCGGGCGGCGGCGATCATGCCCTCGGCGCTCAGCTTGGAGTAGTCGCCGACCGAGCACTTTGACTTGTCAGGCAGCACGATGTTGAGTAGGTTGAGCTGGCCGCCGTGCTGCACCAACATGTCGCGGCACTTGCCGTCCGGGTCAAAGCCTTCGACGCCAAGAATAATCTCGTCGTGGGGGCTTATGCCGTCCTCCTTCGGGTCTTTGCGGATCTTGCGCTTCATCGACTCGATCACCACCGGGTAGTGCCGCTTGTCGTGCTCGGCCTTGATGCTCGAGATCAGCTCCTGCTTCAATGCCTCGGGGTTCTGCTCGCCGAGCTCCCGGTGCTCGTCCGACAGCATTTCGTGCTTGTTCAGGTTGTTCGCCAGGGCTTCCGCGCGGTCCTCGGTGTAGAACTTGGTCATGACCTCGACGTACTTCTGCCAGTTCTCCGACTGCTGCTCGACCGGCGCGAACTTGACCGTCTGGGCCGCCCGCTTGGGGTCCCGGTCGTCGCCGTAGAACACGCTGCTCATCTGGTGGTACAACGCCTCGACCTTGCCGGCGGGGGTGATCACGGCCATCGACGGGATGCTGTTCTTCCCAATCTTCTGCGTCGGCGTGCCGTTCTCGTCGACCCACGTCGCGAACATCTTCTTGTCCTTGCCGAACTTGGCGAACCTCCAGGCGGGGCTGCGGCGGCGGGGGTCAGCACGACGGTGATTCCTGTGCCGGCCGGGAAAACGCGCTTACCGGTGGCCTTGCTGGATATAGCGCCGCACGAACGAGTCGGGTTGCTGGCTGATCAAGGCGTCGACGGCCTCCAGGTTCTCCCCGATCACCGGGTTGTGGTCAAACACCGACATGGCACTCTGCGAGAATGACACTCGAACGGCGGCAAGCTCAACGGGCACCGGAAGAAGCGTGAGCTCAGCACTCGCCCCCAAAATTGCCAATACAGTCTTGTCGCGGCGGCACACGTAAAAATCCACATTTTCAATACAAAAACCGCCTTTTCCGAGCGTCACAAGGCTGCCAGTCATCGCCAACATCATCCGGAGCGCCGACCGTTGGCTGCTGGTCTGCGGAACGCTGGGGGGGCGTGAGCAATCGGCGAGGCTGTGCGCGGGCTTGGGTGTAGGCACCTCCAGACTCGGTTGGTCGCTTGCTCGAGCGCCGTGATCACCGCCCGGGGCGCCCCGCTTCGGACCCAGTCGCAGATGAAGGCTGCCACGACCCCCTGCAGGTCCCGCCGGCCGACCCGGAGCGCGTTGACCAGCACCGCGGGGAGGTGGACGAGCGGCTTGAGGCTGTGCGTCGGCAACCCGGGGATCGACATCGCGAGCGGGACTCCCCGCAGACCGTGCTTCAGCGCCACCGACAGGGCCACGCGGTGCGGATCCGGCTTGGCGGGGAAGTGCGCCTTGATCCCGGTCCCGGCAAAGGCCCAGAAGCCGTTCTCCCGCGTCACCCCCGTGCAGCCCGCGAGCGCCCGCATCGTCGCCTCCGGGTCCTGCGACTCCATTGTGTAATTTAAAACTAGTCTGAAGAAAAACCGTTGGCGTACTGTAGTGTAGCATTCCATTCTTAGACTAGCTCGAATAGGCGCTCAGCTGGGCTAGCTCCAGGAGCCGCACGTCGAGCTTCGGGTTCTGGCACAGCTGGAAGAAGACGCAGTCGAGTGCCTCGGGGTCCTGCGACTCCATGGCTTTCAATAAAACACAGGGTTGATTATTTGCGCATTGAGAACCCGCTGGAAAAAGATGCTTTTGGGGCTCGGAATCCAGGTCGCGCTCTTCACTCGCATTGTAGAGTTGCCTTCACAAAACAGATCATTTGCGGTATTGAATGTGACGCTGAATCAAGCCCCTCTCTTTGATCACGTCACAGTGCTGGAATCGGACTGGGACAGCGCAGCGTATGCCTTCACAATCGGCTACTGCCACCCCATGCACATTGGCAACAAGACCGTCCCCGTCGTATCGTACTTGGCGCTGAGAGCAAAGACCAATGAAACCAAATACTTGCAGGAGTGGCCTATCAGTATGACCAGTGTGCCGCGCATCTCCCCTGAGCTGTCGCAGTGCCAGCATACTTTGTCACGAGTCCAGCTGGGCTAGCTCCATGGTCGCCCGCAGCAGGTTCACGTCGAGCTTCGGGTTCTCGCACAGCTGGAAGAAGACGCCTTCAAGTCCCACCCCGTGCTGACTACAAAGTGCCGTCACCATTCCGTTGTGCGAACGCTGCCACTTGCGGATCTCGTCCGGCGGGTACCATGTGCTGCCAAAGACCACTACCGTCGCAATGTTGGGGTACGACAAGCCGTGGCTTCGGAGGCTTCGGACCGACTTCCGGAGCGCCGTGTGGTCGGGATCCGGGGCGCCGCTAGCTAGCCCAGTGAGCGCCCGCAGAACAAGGGAGAGCGCCGCTTCGCTGCAAACGGGTAAGCACATGAAGAACGCACCGATGCCGCCCGACCTACCCAAGTTCGTCAACCGTCGGCATTCCCATCACAACAGCAATATGACGACGGCATCGCTAATACGCACAATCCGTTTTAAAAGAGGAAACGCCGGATAAGCGTGGTACGCGCACGAGCTTATATATACGACTCTGGTTCTAAAAAAAATTGATATGAATTTTGTTCACTACACTTTCAAAGACTCGACTCCAAGAGTTCCTCACTTTGAAATAAATGCGTTAATTGGAAAGGAATGGGTCGGTCATTATCAGCGTAGAGGAGAATGGATTGAAAATGTGTTTGTACGCGAAGACATGCGTAGAAGAGGAATATGCAAGAAAATGATGATGCATGCAATTTCACAAAAGAAGCAACTACGTTTGTTTGTACGTAACAATAATCTTGAAGCTCAACATTCTTACAAGTCTGTTGGATTTGTACCTAGAGCTGTTGTTGATGATATGACAGAGATGGTTGTAGGTCTATGATTCTCGCGGATGCCGTTAAGTCGCCAGGTATTCAAAGTCAGCGACCGTGAGGTTTTCGGTGTCCAATACAGTAAGACCAAATCCAAGTATTTACCAAAGCCGAATCGTGTGGCTTGCTTTCCGTATCAGTGACCTGTCGTCGTGCCTACTCGTAAAAATCGTAACTATAGAAATCATCCGGCGGTGTCGTCCTTGATTTACACCCAAAATACAACCCCACAGCAACACCAAGTAGCACTACCGCTCCTCCTACCGCGCCGTATATCACGGTATTGTTTTCGTCACCATTGTCTTCGCCGTCACCACCCTGATCAATTGGGGAGGGGGGCAAGGTCGCGGTGATGGCCAAAGGCTGGGCCGACACACCTTGTACATTCACAATGCCAAAATCCACTCTAGATTCCAATAGCGGTACAACAGATGCAGAGAGTTGACTTATTAAGAGGATGGTTCCGGTAATATCATCATGATTATCGCGTCGCCTTGAAGACCGTGACACTGGGAAAATCTGCACATACTCATATGCAAATGAACGAAACGCCCTAAGCGTATTAATGTAGGTCATGGCAAACTCGGTATGGTTGATGGAGCTGTACGGAATTTCAAAGCTGCTCGTAATGGTTCTTTCGTCTACTAGGATGTCACTGATGGTTGCTTCTCTTTCCAGAACAGAAATTTTTTGAACTTGTGTTGGCGGCAATGTGTAGGTTGGTGCTGGCGTCGGCGGTTGGGGTGGTGGTGTGGGTGACGGTGTGGGTGACGGTGTGGTCGGAGGCGGATTCGGTCTAAAAGGCGGCCCTGCCACACATCCTCCGTGGCTAGTACTTTGGCATTGTGAGCAAAATTCTCTCACGTTATACAAGGCTATCCCATTCCTAAGGGAGGCTTCGGTAATTCTACCCGGAAGTCTCAAAAAAAATCCTATTCGAATGGGGTCGCCTATGTCACCAAAAGAAGTAGGGTCGCATAGATCTTCCCATCCATTTGTGACATAATTTGGCCTAGCACCACTCATGTATTCCAAATATTCATCGCAGTTGGTGTAATCTGGTAACGCAACTGAAAAGCGCACGCACTGATCTCCAGGCTGATAAAAAATACTATTGGGATCTGTAGCATTTCTGCACGAGTTTGGGAGTGCAAAAGTAGGACACTCTCCTGGACTCAACATTGGATACTGTTCATTTGGATACCACCACGGAGAGCCCACATTGAAGGTATAGCCATAGTTGTAGCCACTGCTATTCACACACGCAAAATAGGAGATATCATAGCCACGTCCCCACGAAAACATGCCCCCCACGCCAGCGGTTTCCCAAACGTCCATGCAAGAGGTTTGGTTGGGAACAAAAGTGCCATTGTAGATGTGGCCTTCATTCAAGCCATGGTTCGGATTAGGGCTAGCTTCATTACTGCCCCAAATGGTCGGTGGCAAGGTGGGACTCATAGTCGGTGACAGGGTGGGACTCGCCGTGGGACTCATAAGGGTGGGACTCGCCGTGGGACTCGCTGTGGGCGGCAAGGTACAATCTCCACATTCTGGGCAAACCAACCGGGCTGTTAAGGTTTGATTGGTTCTATCGGAATCATACGGACAAAGGTCCCTATAAGTGGTTTCATAAGCAGTACAATCATTCCCACCAAATGTTCGCCACGAGGAGTAATTTCCAATGCACGGAACTTGATGATTCGTGCTCACCGACACCAGGCTAAGTAGCCCCAGCATTTTTCTATATTACTTAGATCTTATATAGTACAACTGTTGTTATATAAACAAGAAGCTATTTGTAGGGCGACCCATCGGGCACCAGGGGCGAATCGTTCGGGGCGTTGGAGGAAATCGCACTGCTGCCCCGTGGTAGGAGGCGCACCCCCTGGCGTAGCTCCAAGCCCCGGCCGGCGATGCACACAAATTTTGGGCGCCCGTCGTCAGCACACCCAGCATTTTTTATACGTATGTAATTTACTCGCAAATAGGGCCTTCATATACACAGCTGCACCATAATACACTAGATCAAATCAGTACAATGTCAGCCTACACAATACAGTTTTTTTTCTTAGTGTGTTACAGTAGAAAAAACCGTTAGTCTATTTTTGGGAGTGCTGAGCTCATCCTCCGGGCGAACGATAACCGGCCGGCGACCGTTGGGGGTTCATTTCCGATGCGACTGCTGTTCGCGTCAGGGGTATGGGTTGACGCGGAGACGGGGAAGTTCAGCGCGGACGGGAAGAAGCTCGCGCAGGCATTAGGCGTCGAGTTCCCGGGGACCAGCGTCCAACCCCTCGGGTACGCCCCGGAAGCCGAGCTTGAGTCCGCCGACGTTGTCTCGACCTTGCGCAGCCGGGGGGTCTCGAAGCAGACGAAGGTGCTGGTCATCGGGGGGGGGCGCGGCACGTTCAGGGTTACCTTCTCCACGCCAGACCAGTTCAGGAGCGGGTGCACTGCGGCGGGGTTTCGGCACGGCACAGACCTGGAAAGAATGGATGCAATTGAGAAGGTGCTTGACCTTGACAGACCAGACCTTGTGGTGGTGACCTCCGGCGTCTACATTCACCTGGCCCCCGAGTCGATTCCAGAGGGCGCCGAAATCAGTTCAATGACCGCAACGCACTGGATCGACGGGGAAGGGACGCAACACAAGTACCCTACGGTGCCGGTCGACAGCTTCTTTCCGAAAGGCATCCACGGCTATCCGATGGTCGGGCTTCGGTCGTACATCTCGGAAGGGCAGCTCAGAAAGGTGACGTGGGTCCGAGGAGTTCCGTGCATCGATCCGACGTTTCAGCATCCACGGGGCAGACCGACCGTCTTTGATTGCGGCAGCGGAGAGTGCAAACAGGTCGACATTTCAACAGGGCTTCCGGGGGTCATTTACCAGCATGACGGCACCGTTGTATCCGCTCTCGCAGCAGTTCGACAAGCCATGGCGTAACGGCCATTTTTTCAGGCTACACACAGAACCTATTTTTAAGTTGCAATTGAAAACAGTTTTACAATTCTAAATCTAGTCAATACGGGCATGGTGGTTGGAGATTTTTTCTGTGCAATACAGGACATACACTAGAACAATTGATTATATTGGTATTGTACAACGTTCACAATTCTAAATCTAGACAATACGGGCATGGAGGTTGGAGATTTTTTTCGTGTAATACAGGACACACACTCTCTTCTCCCCCCCCCTCCCTTTTTTATATTTATATTTCTTTTTTTATATATATGTAAATATAATAAAATATATATAAAATATATGTAAAATGATAGTAAAAAAGAGAAGAGTTCCCCCCTAGGTATGGGAGGCTGTACTGACATACCCATGACTCTCTCGTACGGTACTGTCTCATACCAGGTGTAGCCAATACCAATCTATGTGGTACTAAGGCCAGTCTGGTACGAGAAAGTTTCCAACCTCCATGCCCGTATTGATTAGATTTAGAATTGTGTAAGGAGAACACAATACTTATCTAACCGTACAGTGTTGGTTAGCTCGTACGTGACGTCATGTCCTGTAGTGTTCGCAGAAAGTTTCCAACCGGAGGGCCCGTACAGCTTAAATTAGTTATTGTGGAGTGTTCACAGTAACTAATTCTTGCTGAACAGTAACAGGCTAGACTCTCTTTTTTTTCGAGATTCGAACCCGGTTCACCCGGCGGAGCATTCCCGCTTGGCCACAGAAGCCTCAACTGGAAGCCCTGAAAGATTAAGCTATATATTGTTCACGTTGCGTACAGTACAGTGAGAGGGGCTATACTATAGCGCAAACGGCCGTTATCGGGAGGGCAGCGTCACAGTCGGAGGATGGACGACACCTACATGTGGGGGGCGGGGCGGGGCGG
>MDSZ01004615.1_pt1 | contig 22874 bp, 20 predicted proteins | sample 811201 | NCBI WGS metagenome assembly MDSZ01 (sample SAMN05326647, study PRJNA326480) | marine metagenome | isolation source: seawater | place: Indian Ocean: North | collected 2010 | reverse complement strand
TTATTGGTAGTTTCTGTCATATTGGCCCAAGCTCATCAATTGCTGGAGGAGTAAAATTAGGCAATAGTACATTTGTTGGAGGTGGAACTTATATAAATCCAAATGTTTCAATATGCGATAATGTAATAATTGGAAGCGGCTCATTAGTTCTTAATGATATCGAAGAACCAGGGACATATGTTGGCTCACCAGTAAAAAAAATAAATTAAACTATGAAGAATTTAGGTAAAAAAGTTTTAGTAACCGGCGCTGATGGTTTTATCGGATCCCATTTAGTTGAAATGCTTGCTTCAGAAGGTTTTTCTGTAAGGGCCCTTGCTCAATATAATTCCTTTAACTATTGGGGCTGGTTAGAGGATGTTAATTGCAAAGAAGATATTGAAATAATTACAGGAGATATTCGCGATCCATTTTTTTGTAATGAGATATGCAAAGATATTGATATTGTCTTTCATCTTGCAGCATTAATTGCAATTCCTTACTCATACATCGCTCCACAGAGCTATGTTGAAACAAATATTTCTGGAACACTTAATATTTGCAAAGCTGCAATGGAGCAGAATGTTTCAAGATTAATTCATACTTCAACAAGTGAGGTATATGGAACTGCTAAGTATGTACCAATAGATGAAATACATCCTCTTCAAGCTCAGTCACCTTATAGTGCTTCTAAAATTGGCGCAGACTCAATGGCGATTAGCTTCTTCAATTCATTTAGTTTACCAGTTACGATTGCAAGACCATTTAATACATATGGACCTAGACAATCTGCTAGAGCATTTATACCAACAATAATCTCTCAAATTGCAAGCGATCAATCTGTCTTAAAACTTGGTGATGTTTCGCCAACAAGAGATTTAAATTTTGTAATCGATACTTGCAGAGGTTTCTTAGAGTTAGCTTATGAACCGAAATCAATCGGTGAGGTAATAAATATTGGCTCTAGCTCTGAAATTTCTGTTGCTGAAGTTGCAGAGATTATTAAAGAACAAATGGGAAGCTCTATAAAAATTGTTACAGATAAAAAAAGAATTCGTCCAGAGAAATCTGAGGTTATGCGTTTGTGCTGTGATAATAGTAAAATTAAAAAATTGACTGGCTTCAAACCACATGTTGATATCCAAACAGGATTAAAGGAAACAATTTCATGGTTTTTAAAACCAGAAAATTTATCTAAATATAAGTCGGACATATACAACGTTTGAGTATTTTCGATGTACGAGTCTTTAGTTAAATTCATTCAAGAAATTTACAATACAAAAGATTTTATTCCTTTGCATGAGCCTAGATTTTTAGGAAATGAGAGATCTTTTATTACTGAAACAATAGATTCAACTTTTGTATCCAGCGTAGGCAAATTTGTGGATAGATTTGAATCCGACTTATCTCTGTTTACAGGTAGTGAGAAAGCAATAGCAACAGTTAATGGTACATCAGCCTTGCATTTATCTCTTGTCTTAGCCGATGTTCAATCGCAAGATTACGTTATTACTCAATCGCTTACATTTGTTGCTACCTGCAATGCTATTTCATACTGTAAAGCTAATCCAATATTTGTAGATGTTGATAGAGATACTCTTGGTATGTGCCCAACTGCGTTAGAATCATATTTAGAAGAAAATGCAATAGTTGATGAGCATGGTATATGCAGATTAAAAGATGATCAGAAACCAATTAAAGCATGTGTCCCTATGCATACCTTTGGACACCCTGTAGATATTGATCCAATTAAACTAATTTGTAAAAAATGGAAATTGACTTTGATTGAGGATGCTGCCGAAGCCCTCGGTAGTTTTTATAAAGGACAACACACTGGAACATTCGGCTCAATTGGGGTCCTAAGTTTTAATGGAAACAAAATTATTACGACTGGTGGTGGAGGTGCTGTTTTATGTGATCAGCAAATATATATTAATGGCAAACATCTAAGTACAACAGCAAAAAAGAAAGATAATATTCATTTTTTTCATGATAAGGTCGGATTTAATTACAGGCTACCAAACCTTAATGCTGCTTTGGGTTGTGCTCAATTAGAAAAGATAGATGAGTTTATTCTTCAAAAGAGAAACTTAGCAAAAACCTATGAAGAATTTTTTCAAAACTCTGAATTCAGTTTTTTCAAAGAACCAAAAAAATGTAAATCAAATTATTGGTTAAATACTTTAATATGCCAAGAAGCAAAGCAAAGGGATGAATTTCTTAATTTTACGAATTCGAATGGAGTGATGACAAGACCAATCTGGACCCCTATGCATAAGTTACCGATGTTTTCTGAATCGTTATCAGATCAACTAAATAATACAAAATGGCTTGAGGAACGAATAGTTAATATTCCTAGCAGCGTTATAATTTAGTTAAATGATTACTAAGGATACAAAAAAAACTCTAATAATTGCGGAAGTTGGCGTGAATCATAATGGTGATATAAAAATAGCAAAAAAATTAGTTAAGGAAGCATCATTAGCTGGAGCTGATGTCGTTAAATTCCAGTCTTTTAATTCAGAGCTTTTAGTAACTGAAGACGCTCCTAAGGCTAAATATCAAATGAGTTCTCAAAAAGATAATGATTCAAGCCTGCAGATGTTAAAAAAATTAGAATTATCACGAAATGATCATCATATTTTGATTGATCAATGCCAGAAATATAACGTTGAATTTTTTTCAACTGCCTTTGATATTGAGAATTTAGATTTCCTGCTTAAATTAAACATGAAAAGAATAAAGATTCCATCAGGTGAAATTACTAATTTGCCTCTCTTAGAACACGTATCTTCTTTTGATATGCCAGTAATACTCTCTTCTGGAATGGCAGACATTGACGAAATAAAAGATGCAGTGGGCATTTTATTAAGTAACAAGCTTAGCAAAGATAATCTTTCTTTGCTGCATTGCACTTCTCAATATCCAGCTCAATTTAAAGATATTAATTTAAGGGCTATCCCTGAATTAAAAAGGGTGTTTAATATTAATATTGGATATTCAGATCATACTTTGGGAATAGAAGCAGCTATTTCAGCTGTCTCTCTTGGTGCAAGTATTATAGAAAAGCATATAACGCTAGATAATAGCCTAAGTGGCCCTGATCATAAGGCAAGCATAACCCCAACTGAATTCAGTATGATGTCAAAAGCTATTAGGAATATTGAGAAAGGTCTTGGTGACGGGATTAAATCCCCCTCAAAAGAAGAAATGCAAATGAGAGATATAGCCAGAAAATCATTAATAGCCTTAAGGGAAATTAATCAAGGTGAGACTCTTACTTTAGATAACATCATCATTAAGAGACCTGGTAATGGGATATCGCCGATGAGATTAAAAGAAATAATTGGTACAAAAGCAATTAAGCCCTTCAAGAAAGATGATTTAATAGAAATATGAAAAAAAAAATAGCTATTATTACGGGCTCAAGAGCAGAATATGGCTTATTAAGAAAACTTGTACTTAAATTCTCAAAAGAAAAATCTATCGATGATCAAATTATAGTTACTGGCTCTCATCTTTCAAAAAAACACGGATTTACTCTAAAGGAGATTGAAAAGGACAAAGTAAAAATTTCTTCTAAGGTAAATCTAAATCTTAAGGGAGACTCTCCACAAGATGTAATTAATTCTATGAGTAATGGATTAAAGGGATTTTCAAATGCTTTTACAAAATTAAATCCAGATTTAATAATTATTTTAGGTGATCGATATGAAATTTTTATTGCTGCAACGGCGGCTATGATAATGAACATACCTATTGCACATATTCATGGAGGCGAGGTCACTGAGGGTGCATATGATGATTCAATAAGACACTCTATTACTAAAATGTCTCATTTGCATTTTGTAGCAGCTCAATCATACAAAAAAAGAGTGATTCAATTAGGAGAAAACCCTAGTTCTGTATATGTTGTAGGAGGACTTGGTATTGATGCTATAAGTAACACGCCATTATTAGACAAGAGCAGCTTAGAAAAAAATCTTAACTTTAAATTTGGCAGAAAAAATTTATTAGTAACCATCCACCCTGAGACACTTGAAGAAAAAAATAAGCAAATTAAAAACCTAAAAACAACACTAGCAGCTTTAAAAACTCTTAAAGATATTAAATTTATTTTTACACTGCCTAATGCAGATAATTATAATCAGCAGATTGCTAAATTGATTAAAGATTTTTGTCTCAAAAGTAATAATTTGGCAACTTTTTATCCCTCTTTAGGCCAACTAAATTACTTTTCCTGTTTGAAATATGTTGATGGCGTCTTAGGCAATTCTTCCAGTGGTTTACTAGAGGTTCCATATTTTAAGAAAGGTACAATTAATTTAGGCGCTAGACAAACAGGCAGGCTTCAGTCAAGCAGCATAATTAATTCTATCTACAATAAAGATGAGATTATAAAAGCAGTAAAAAAACTTTATAGCAAAAACTTTCAAATTAAATTATCGAATATAAGAAACCCATATGGAAAGCCTGGCGCATCTGAAAAAATATATAATAAGATAATAACCTTACCTATAGAGTCGCTTACCAAAAAGAAGTTTTATAATTTATAAAGGAAAAATTTCAATTGAGAGCAAAAAATGATTACAGGTAAAAATTTCTACTTACATTCAAGCAGTTCAATTTTAGAAGTCATTAATAACATAAATGATAGTCAATATCAGATTTGTTTTATTGTAGATAATAACAACCATTTGATTGGCTCTATTACAGATGGAGATATTAGAAGAGGTTTAATTAATGGTTTTACAACCGAAAGCAAAGCTGAAGAGGTTATGCAAAAATCTCCGATATCAATCGGAGATAATAAAGGTGAAATTGAAGCAAGAAAGTTAATGGAGTCTAATGAAATAAAGCAACTTCCTGTGGTCAATATAGACAATTGTTTGGTTGGTCTTTTTCTTTGGGATGATGTAACAAAGATACCTCAAAGAGAAAATACAATACTCATCATGGCAGGTGGATTTGGAAAGAGAATGATGCCTTTAACAGAAAACTTACCAAAGCCAATGCTTAGTGTTGGGGGAAAGCCAATATTAGAGCGCATTATTATCAATGCAAGAGACCAAGGTTTTAGACAATTTTCAATTAGTTTATTTTATTTGGGAGAAATAATAGAAGAGTATTTTGGAGATGGTTCAAAATTGGATGTTTCGATTGAATATATTAAGGAAACTGAACCCCTTGGGACAGCTGGTTCATTGTCATTATTAAAACCAAAATCTAAAGCTCCGTTTATAGTAACAAATGGTGATTTACTAACTGAGGTAAATTATGCCAATCTTTTAGATTTTCACTCATCAAATAGATCTGATGCTACTATGGCAATTAAAAAATATGAGTTACAAAATCCTTATGGCGTTGTAAATACCAATGGTTTTGAGATTTCATCATTTGAAGAAAAACCAATTCAAATTTCATACGTAAATGCTGGAATTTATGTTATCAACCCTGAAACTCTAAAATTCATTAATAAAAAAAAGTTTTGTGATATGCCTAATTTTTTTATGAAATTGAAAAATCAAAATTTGTTAATTAATGCATACCCAATTCATGAAACTTGGAGTGACTTAGGAAGCCCTGATGACATCTCCGATGCTAATAGATAATTTAGTTTATGTCATCAAAAAAGATACCTCAAATTCTTGCGTTAATCCCAGCTAGAGCTGGCTCTAAGAGATTAAAGAAAAAGAATGTACTAATGTTTAATGGACTTCCACTAATATCTTGGACTATTAATTCTGCACTAAAATCAAAATTTTTTTCAAAAATTGTAGTTTCCACTGATGATAATCAAGTAATAAAAATTTGTAAAAAAATAAATTCTCTTTATGTAATAAAGAGACCTTCCGAGCTAGCCTCAGATCATGCAACATCTATCGATGTTGCGCTTCATGCATTAGATATGTTTGATGGCTTTGATTATTTTGTTTTACTTCAGCCAACCTCACCACTGAGAGATACTTATCACATAGACAAAGCTATTGAATTCTTGTTAAGAAGAAAAGTAAAAAGCGCATTTTCTGTATGTGAATCAACTGAGATTTCTAAAAATATTTGTTTACTAGATAAGAATGGTTTTTACAGGAGATATGTATCAAATATTCCTTCAAAAAGAAGAATCTATGATATCAATGGAGGTATTTATATTAATGATGTAAAAGAATTTAGAAAGTGCAAAAAATTTGTAGGAGATAACTCTCTGGGGTATATAATGCCTCAGAATATATCAATTGATATAGATACATTAGGTGATTTTAAAGCAGCCGAAAAAATTCATAAAATATTAGATAATGAAAAGCACTGATTTAACCACTCATTCAGTCATGTTTCATCACTTTCATGATGATCATAAACATCCGAAAGGACAGGGAGCTATATCTAGGCGTGATTTTAGTGAAATTATTAACTATCTTGATAATGAATTCTCTCTAATTAGCGCATCAGATTACATTAACCTTTTTCTAAATAATGAAATAAATAATGAGCATATTTGTTTATCTTTTGATGATGCGCTGAAGTGTCAGCTTGATATTGCTATTCCAATATTGGAAGAAAGAAATTTAGATGCATTTTTCTTCATTTATACTTCACCTTTAATGGGAGAGCCTGATTTTTTAGAGGTTTATCGGTATTTTAGAACTGTTAAATATAGTGATATAAGCTTGTTTTATAAGGATTTCTTTAATTCCCTTGAACAGCAATACCAAAGCTTATTTCAGAAATCAAAGGAGGAATTTGATGAAGAAAGCTATCTTTCAGATTTTCCTTTCTATTCATTTGATGATAAATATTTTAGATATGTTAGGGATAATATTCTAGACAACTCACAGTATCATAAAATAATGCATTGCTTATTCGAAAAACACTCTTTTGATATCAATAAAAGTACCAATGATTTATGGATGACACCTGAAGAGATAAAATCTATTTCCGATAAAGGTCATGTAATTGGCTTGCACTCCCATTCTCACCCTACACAACTTCATAAGTTAACTAAAGAAGAGCAGCGCATTGAATATAATACGAATTACAAATTTCTAACTAACATAATTAAAAAAGATATTATTTCAATGTCCCATCCATGCGGAAACTACAATAGTGATACTTTAGATATTCTTGAAGATTTAGGAATAAAAATAGGTTTTCGTTCTAATTTAGGCGTGAAGCATATCAACTCCCCCTTAGAGATTCCAAGAGAAGATCACACAAATATTATCTCGCAAATAGACAGATGAAAATTACAGTTTTTACAAGCAATCAACCGCGACACATATCTTTAGTAAGAGATCTTTCAAGTATTTCTGAGCATGTATTTTGTATTCAGGAATGCAATACTGTTGTTCCTGGTCAAAGAGAAGATTTTTACAGCAAAACTGACTTGATGCAAAGTTACTTTAATTCAGTAATGAATGCGGAGAAGGAAGTTTTTGGCGATTTAAATTTTATGCCTAGTAACACTAGCGCGCTTGCAATTAAATCTGGAGATTTAAATTTTCTATCTTATGAACAACTAAAATCAGCATTAGATTCAGATATTTATATTGTTTTTGGGGCAAGTTATATCAAGGGTTGGTTAATTGATTTTTTAGTAGAAAAAAAAGCCATTAATATTCATATGGGTCTCTCTCCTTACTATAGGGGATCTTCATGTAATTTCTGGGCACTGTATGATGCTAAGCCAAATTTTGTTGGTGCAACAATTCATCTGCTTACTGCTGGCCTTGATAGTGGGCCAATGCTATATCATTGTCTTCCTAAATCTAATTGTAGCAGTCTCTTTGAATATACTATGTCGTCAGTAAAATCTGCTCATTCATCATTGGTTGAAAGAATCCACTCGGGAGAAATAAAAAATTTTAAACCTGTAAAACAGATTAAATCTGATGAAATTAGATATTCAAAAAATATTGAGTTCAATGATATGATTCTCAATGATTTTAATTCAAGAATATTTGAGATTGAAAAAAGTTTAGAAGATAATGACTTTGCTCAAAAACCAGAGTTGCTTGAACCATATACTCTTTAGGGTTCTAGTTATTTAAGTTTGGTTTTAAGCCTCCAATCATTAGCTCCTTTTGGTTTTTCCCAAAGATGTGGAGGTCTAAATTTGTCAGCTAGCTGATGAAATTCATCAGGCTCCATTCCAATATAATCCATCAATTCATCAAAGTATCTATTAGGAAACTCTCCATCATACTTATTCACTAATGCAACAGCTTCTTCTCTTGTTAGATGTTTATTTCTAATTTCTTGAGAGGCATCATAAGACGCTCTTCCAATACCAAATTTGATAAAAGTTGTATACCAGTGAAGATCATCAATTTTATCGTCAATGCTGTGATATTTGCTATAGGTACCTTGGCTTCTGAAGGGCCTGGCTTCAAAACCTAAATTTTCTACAGAGTAATAATAAGCTTCTTGGGGAATCCATTTAAGGTAATAGCCTAAATAGTGTACTTGCAAATTAGAACCATCAAGTTCAGATGCCTTCATTGGAAGAAATGAAGTTAGGTCTCCATTTTTGATCCCATGTTTTTCTTTAAGTTCTTTTAGCGGCATGCCTGCAATGTATATATCATCAATGTTTTGCAGGCTAAAAAAAGATTTATCTCTGAGAGATTTGGCATTGTCTGCAAGTGGATTACCATACTCGGCTTCATTTTCTCCGTAAAAAATTAAATCAATGTTGTATTGTTTTGCTATTTTCGGCGGTAAATTTTTTTGACCCAGTATGAATGTCTGAAATGGATGAAAAAGATTTTGAATTGATAGCTTAGTTAGCAACTTCATAATCTCTCCATTTGGCCTAAAACTTACATTGTCATGGCCGCCTACAGCCAACCAATTATTAAAATTTTTTAATCCATAGTCTGTATATAAAAATGGTGACCAAGTACAGGTTAACGGATTCATGCCATATTTTGTCTTAAGTATATGAGATTGATAGCAGCTATCTTTTCCACCACTACCGGGGACGAGGCAATCATATTCACCATTATTTTTTCTGTATTTATCAAGCAATTGTAATAATTCAGATTCTCTTTTTTCCCAATTAATTTTTTCTTTTTCAGCTGCATGCATACACGCATCACAAATACCATCATCATTTATATTCATGTATTTTGCGCCCGCTCTATCAGGAGTATGTCTGAACTCAGGAATAGATGCAGGTCTTTGGTTGGAGATAACACATAATTTACAAAATTTTACATCTTTTGGAAGTCCATACATCTTTGATACCTATGAGTTTTTTTTAACGATTTGTTGAAAATTTTTACAAACCTCAATGCCTATTTTACCACTTTTTTCTGGATGGAATTGTGTTGCAAAGATATTTTCTTTTTCAAAACAAGATGTAAATTTTTTATCAAAATAATTGGTAGTTGCTTTTAATGCTCTAGTGTCATTTAGCTCAGTAAAAAATGAGTGCACAAAATAAAACATACTATTTTGTTCAATTTTGTTAAACAAAGTCATATCTTTTCCAAAATTAACTTCGTTCCAACCTACATGCGGTACGTGAATAGATTTAGATTCAAAATTAAACTTTTTCACTGTGCCTTCCATTAAATTTAAACCTTTTGTGATTCCAAATTCCTCGCTTTCGGATAAAAGTAATTGCATTCCCAGGCATATACCAAGGAACGGTTTGGCGGTCATGATAGTTTCTTTAATTGCATCGTCAAGACCTTTTTCTTTTAATTTACCCATTGCAATTTTAAAGGATCCAACACCTGGAAGAATGATTGCTCTAAATTCTTTTTCATCCCCTTTAATCCTACATGTTCCTACTGACGATCCAAGCATTTCAAATGCATTTATTACACTATGTATATTTGAAAGACCTGTATCAATTATTCCTATATCTTTCATATTCTAACTGGAACACCCAATTCGATTGCTTCATTTTTAATAGAAAAAATTCTTTTTGTAACTTTTGATTGAGGCGAGGATGCATTAAATTGATTGGCAAAAGTGAAGTTTCCTTCTTCTGGAGAATGATCTAAATTATTTATATCATTTAGGATTTCATAGTGAAATAAAGACGCTATTGCAGCCCCATTAAACCCTGCTTCAAAAAGAATTTTTAGATCATTTGCAGATGTAACCCCTCCATGATAAATGGCAGGAACTGTTAACATCTTATAAATTTTTTCAATTAAATCTATATTAATCCCTTTTCTCATTCCTTCGTTATCAACCGAAGTTATTAAAACTTCTCCAGCGCCTAGATCTTGTACTTTTTTGATCCATTCAAAAGCATCAATATTGGTATCCTCTCTTCCATTATCAACAAAAACCCCATAACTACTTCCTTTTTTAATAATTTCAATAGAAATACAAATTGTTGAGGATCCAAACTCTTTTGCTGCTTCATTTATTAAATTTTCATTTTTTGTAGCAGCAGTGTTTATGGATACTTTATCTGCTCCATTTCTAAGAATTGATTCGATATTTTTAATTGATCGAATGCCTCCACCGACCGTTAGAGGAATAAAAATATTTTTAGCAACGTTTGATATTATTTCATCAAGACTATTTCTGTCATAAAGTGAAGCAACTACATCCTGAAAAATAAGTTCATCAGCATTATTTAGGTAGTAGTAGTTTGCGTAACTTGCAGGATCTCCCAAGGCTCTCAGACCTTCTAATTTAATACCTTTCACTAGGTTCGGCCCTTTGACATCAAGCCTGGGGATAATTCTAAATTTATTCAAGAGATTGTTTGGAGCTAAGAATTCTATCGTTTTAAAGTATTATCAATTATAATTCACAACTTTGAAAAGTAATCAATTTATTTTAAAACAATTTATTCAATTGGCTGGATGGCAGAGTGGTTATGCAGCGGCCTGCAAAGCCGTTTACGCCGGTTCGATTCCGGCTTCAGCCTCCAACTAATTGCGATTATGCAGAACTTCTTAAAATCCATATATTTTTTCCTAAAGTCTTTTTTAATTTCTAGCAATGTGGATTTTATTTTTTCATATCACAGATCATTAACACTAGGCAATGGTGAGCCACCAGAACTTATTCACCCATTGATAAGTTTTTGCGAAAGAAATAATTATTCTTACCTTATCTTTGAAGAAAGCGATGTTAAATTTTTTAAAAATTATAATTTATCTAAGAATATTACTCCTTTCATATTTATCTCTATTATTGAATCGATTTTAAGAAAAATTTTTATCTTTATTTCATCTGAAGACTTAATACAAGATTGGAGACATGGAATTAATAGGGGAAAGTTAGATAAAAAAGTTTCAAGAATTACTGCTATATTTTTACGCAAGTTAAATTGCAAAAAGATTATTACCCTAGTGTCTCATAAATCTAATTTTTGGTTTTTTGCTTGCCCTAATTCAGATATATTTGACCTTCAACATGGAATAATTTTTGACGGTGATTTGAACTATGTTAAGGAAGGAATGCCTCCTAAATTCAAGGTAGAAACTAACATTAAAACTCTCGTTCATTCTGATTTAATTAAAAATTTATTAATTAATAGAGATGATACAAATTTTTATGATGAAAATAATGTAAAAAAAATTGGTAGGAGCGTTAATAGAAAGGATTTACCAAATATTTTACAAAACGAATCTAAGCTTGAGAGATATATTCTTTTTAGTGCGCAAAATGCGCTTGATTGTGGAAAAGCTGAACAAAAACAATACCTAGAAAAAGCTACAAATTTTTTTATTGATATTAAACCTATACTTTTAAAATATAATTTTAAGATAATTCACAGAGACCATCCTAGGGCTGATTTAGACGAGCCTATTCCATATCTCGAAAATGAATATATTTTCCGAAGACATAATAAGGATCTTTGGCGCGATATAGAAGACTCATTTCTTCATATGACCTTTAATTCCTCATCAGCTATTGAAGCTGCTTCATGCGGTTTGCCAACAATATTTTTAGAATTAGACAATCCATCTTCTGGTGATTTTCCGGATTTAGCATCAAAAGATATCTACCTTAGACAATATAAATATCCACATAAAAATTTATTTGTATCATCAATTCAGGATTTTGATAATGCTTTAAGTGACTACATTAGAAACATAACCAATTATTCTGAGGGCGTTTTGCAATGGCATAATACTTTGGTTGAATCTATTTCTGATGACTCCATTACTAAAGCCCTATCTTTATAAAATAAAAGATTAAATTTATTATGCTTTATAATTAGTAATAATAATTAAATAATTTTACCGTGGTATCTAATAAACAATCTTCTAGTTTTTTTAGAATAACTTTTAGAATTTTTTCTATCATTAGCTTTAAAAATAAAATGAGATATTTATTTTTAATTGGATACATTCTTTTAACCTCATTTTTTGAGTTATTAAGCATTGGTGCTGTCATACCATTTCTAGCTGCACTAAGTGACCCAGTCAATCTATTTGCTCAAGAAAGATTATTTCCAATATGGGATTTTTTAAATATTAATTCTTCTGAAGATCTTCCATTTATTTTATCAATTTCGTTCGGGTTTCTTGCGCTGGTAGCTGCTGCTGCAAGGATCTCGATGGTATATCTTTCCGCATTGGTAAATAGATCTATTATTGTTGAATTTGGCCATCTAATTTTTTATTCACTAATTCATAAGCCATTTAAAGACCATTTTAAAGAAAACAGTAGTCACATAATTGGAGTAGTTACATCTAAAATCACTCTTCTATCTGGAGCGATTTCTGCTTTAACTAGCATGTTTTCAGGGGCCTTGATAATGTTAAGTGTAATTTTATTTATACTATTTATCGAGCCAGAAATAATTATCTCACTGATTATAATTTTCTTAATTTTATATTTTTTGATTATCAGAAGTTTTAATAATATCTTGTCAAGAAACTCTGTTATTGCTGCAGATAACACATCTGATTTAATTCAGATTGTTAGAGAGACAATTGATGGGATAAGAGAGGTTATTTTAAATCAATCCCATGAATTCTTTATTGATAGCTATGATTCAAAAAATTATAAGCTTAGAACAGCTCAAGCGAAAAATTCTATAATTTCAGTTTTTCCAAGATTTTTAATTGAGGGAGTAGGAATATTTTGCATAGCAATTTTTGCTTATGTCATTATAGATAATAATGGAAGCATTAATGCAGTTTTGCCTACTATGGCAGTGATTGTAATGGCAACCCAAAGATTACTTCCTTTAGGTCAACAGGTATATAATGGTTGGGCATTTGTGAATGGCTCAAATCAAAGCATTGTTGACACTTTAAATTCTATTGATGAAAAATCTGCTGTAAACACAGATCAACATGCAATCTCCTCAAATGACTTATCTTTTAAAAATTGTATTGAGTTTGAGGATGTGAGTTTTGGATATGAGGATAATCAAAAGCTATTCTCAAATTTAAGTTTTAAAATACCAAAGGGATCATCAGTAGGAATTTATGGGCAAACAGGCAGTGGGAAAAGTACTTTTACTGATCTAATTATGGGGTTTCAAACGCCTGATTCTGGAAAGATTAAAATAGATGATGCGGAACTTGATCAAAAGTCTTTGAGAGTATGGCAAAGCAAAATATCACATGTCCCTCAAAATATTTTTATAAAAGATTCTGACATCAGGTCTAATATTACAATGTCCAGTCAAAATGATTCGAATTCAGATTCTGAAATAGAGAAGGTTGCAATTCAATCACAATTAATTAATTTTATTAATTCTTTGCCTGAAAGGTTTAATACAGAAGTAGGTGAGGGAGGATCTTCTCTTTCAGGAGGGCAAATTCAACGGATTGGAATTGCGAGAGCAATTTTTAAAAAGTCTGAAGTAATTGTTTTAGATGAGCCTACAAGTGCGTTGGATGGTGAAACTGAAAAAAAAATCATGGATACCATTTATGCATTACCCGAAAGCATTACTCTTTTTATAGTAAGCCATAACTTATCTGTATTAGAAAAATGCGATATAAAAATACATTTAGATGGTCAAGATTTCAAGATTATAAATAATAAATCTTAATTCCCTTTCTTTTGTTTATAATAGTCTGTTAACTTTATTTGAGGTTTTTTGATATGTTTAGTAAGTATATAGATGGTGAACCATATGTTATTGCAGAAGTGGGGCAGAATCATCAGGGAGAGCTAGAAAAAGCTATTGAATTTATTAGAATTTTTGCTTATGAAGGAGCCGATGCTGTTAAGTTTCAAACAAGGAATAATAAATATCTTTTTGCTGAGGAAGCCTATAACAAGCAATATGATAGCGATAATGCCTTTGAGAAAACATATGGAGCCCACAGAGAAAAGCTTGAGCTCGATATTGAATGGCTGCCTCTAATAAAAGAAGAGTGTAAAAAACATGGCGTAGATTTTATGTCTACTCCATTTGATGAGCCAAGTTTAAATTTACTCGAAGATATAGGAGTTGATATTATAAAAGTTGCATCTTTTGATCTTGGAAATCTTCCATTTTTAAATAAAATTGCTAAAACAAAAAAACCCATTGTAATGAGCATTGGTGGTGGATTGATCGATCAAATCCGTTCAAGCGTAGAGGAAATTTTAAAGATACATGATGATTTAGCTTTATTGCATTGCGTTTCTGAGTATCCATGTGAGTTTGATAGACTAGGCTTAGAGAATATAAAAGATCTAAAAGATGAATTTCCTCTTTGCACCATTGGCTCCTCAGATCATTTTAATGGAACTTTATCTGGTCCAGTAGCGTACATGCAGGGAGCAAGAGTTTTTGAGAAGCATGTAACTCTAAATAGAGCATGGAAGGGTACCGATCATAGTTTTGCATTGGAGCCGGAGGGATTTAGAAAATTTACAAGAGACATTAAAAGAGTTAGACATATGCTCCCTCCAAAGCCAACAGATGATCTTGGAAATGAATATGTATTTCAAAAATTAGGCAAATCTCTAATATCTACGCAGAACATCAAAGCTGGAGAAGTTATTTCAATAGATAATTTGTCTGGAAAGATTTTTAATGAGCAACATCTTCCGGTAAGAAATTCAAATCTTATTATTGGAAAACGTGCCAAGAAAGATATATTAAAAGATCAGCCCATTCTTTTGTCTGATATAGAGTAATCTACAAAAATGCATTTCTCTAAAGAGCAACTTCAGTCAATCCAGCTTGTGGCTTTCGACTTTGATGGAGTATTTACTGATAATACAGTTTTTGTTTCAGAAGATGGGAAAGAATCAGTAAGATGTTGGAGGAGTGATGGCCTAGGCCTATCAAAATTAAAAGATCTTAATATTCACATAAGAATTATCTCAACCGAAAAAAATTCTGTGGTATCTAGAAGGGCAGAAAAGCTTGAAATAGAATGTATTCAAGACGTTTCTGATAAAGCAAAAGCATTAAATGAGCTCTCACAAGATTTAAAAGTTGATTTAAAAAATGTAATGTTTGTGGGAAATGATATGAATGATATCCCAGCGTTCAAGATTGTTGGATTTCCTGTAGGTGTTGCAGACTCACATGAATCTATAATTCCACATATTATTTTTACCCTTGAAAAGTCAGGCGGTAAGGGTGCTGTCAGAGAGATATGTGACATAATTTTTAATGCATTTAATGAGTAAAATTATATGAAAGAAAATGATGCCTATGCTATGTTCGATGTTAAAGATGAGATCGTTATTATAACCGGCGTATCTGGCTCATTGGGACTAGAGTATGCAGATATTTTTTTAAAATCTGGATCCAAAGTAGCAGGAATAGATATAAGGAAATCTAAACCATTAACTTTATTAGAACAGAGGCATCCAAAACAGTTTCTATTTGTTGAGTCAGATGTAACCTCAAGGGATTCATTAATTCAATCTCTTGAAGAAATTACAAAAAATCTTGGGAATCCATCTGTGCTAATTAATAATGCGGCAATTGATTCACCTCCTTCCTCCTCTGCAGAAGAAAATGGTCCTTTTGAGACTTATCCTGAGAAATCTTGGGATGAGGTATTAAATGTAAATTTAAAAAGTGTTTTTTTGTGCTCCCAGATTTTTGGAGGCAAAATGGCAGAATGTGGAAAGGGATCAATTATAAATATATCCTCAATTTATGGATTAGTATCACCTGATCAAAGCATATATGATTATAGAAGAAAGAATGGAGAAAATTTTTTTAAACCAGTTGCATACTCAGCCTCAAAATCAGGAATATATAATCTTACAAAATATCTAGCTGCATATTGGGGAAACAAAAACGTCAGAGTCAACACTCTGACTTTAGCTGGTGTATTTAACCATCAAGATCCAGAGTTTCTAAAGGCATATGTTAAACGAATACCTATCAAAAGAATGGCAGATATTAATGAATATAATGGCGCTATAATTTTTCTCGCAAGCAAAGCTTCATCGTATATGACAGGCTCAAATATGGTAATAGATGGAGGTTGGACATCAATATGACAAGTTATCCAAAAAGAATTAAAAAAATTAATAATTGGATCAACGGAAAAACCAAAATAACGCCTAATCCGAAATGGGTGGAAAAATATGATCCTCATTCAGGCAAACTTATGTCAGTTTTTATTAGATCGCAGGAAGCTCAAATCAACCAAGCTGTTTTGAGCGCTCAAAAGGAGTTCAGTCATTGGTCAAATTTAACATCAATTTCTAGAGGCCAAATATTGATGAAAGTTGTTCAAGAAATGAAATCGCAAAAGAGACTCTTATCTCAATGCGTATCAAAAGAAACGGGTAAGAAATTTACTGATGCAATGGGGGAAGTTAATGCAGCAATTATGCAAGGTGAGTATTTTGCATCAGAAGGAATGAGATTTCATGGAAGATCAATTAATTCTATGGTGCCTGAGAAGACAAGTTTTACAATAAGGCAGCCTCATGGAGTTGCTGCATTAATCGTTCCAGCCAATACTCCGATAGCAAATATAGCTTGGAAAGTTTTTCCTGCATTAATTTGTGGAAATACTGCAATTCTTAAATCATCAGAGGATGCTCCAGCAATAGCTAATCTTTTTGCTAAGCTTGCTCATAAGGCTGGATTACCTAGCGGAGTTCTAAATGTAATCCATGGTTATGGAAGTGAAGCTGGAGATTTTTTAGTTAATCATCAAGCAGTTAAAGTCATCAGCTTTACCGGTTCAACTGATTCTGGAAGGACAATAGCAAAAAATGCTGCCAGGAGACTTGCTAGGCTGTCATTAGAGCTTGGCGGGAAAAATCCTTTTATTGTTTGCAATGATGCTGATCTAGATAAAGCAGTGCATTGGGCTACTTTGTCAGCTTTTAGTAATTCCGGCCAAAGATGTGCTGCTGGCAGCAGAATTATTGTTTTTAAGAGCATTTATAAAAAATTTAAAGACAAATTTGTTTCTAAAACTAAAACTTTAAAACTAGGCGTTGATCAGTCTAGTGATTTGGGTCCAGTGATAAATAGTAGACAACTTAAAAATATTTTAGATATTATCAATAATGCAAAGGCAATGAATGGAAAGGTTTTATGTGGCGGCAAAAGATCTAGTGCTAAAGGTTTAAAAAATGGATACTATATCCGACCAACTATCATTGAAGGTCTATCTAATTCACATGAAATAAATCAAATTGAAATTTTTGGACCAGTTGCTACTTTAATAATGGCAGATGATTTACATCATGCGTTAGAGATAGCTAATGACACTAACTTTGGCCTAACTGCAGCTATACACACCTCAAATATTGATAATGCATTGTGGTTCTCTAAACGTGTTAGATCAGGGGTGGCTAATGTCAACTGTGGGACTTATGGAAGTGAACCTCACATGCCATTTGGGGGTTTTGGATTATCTGGAAACGGTACAAGAGAACCAGGTATAGAGGCATTAGATGTTTACTCCGAATTAAAAAATATTTCTTTTTTGACAAAAGATTTAAACATATAAGCTATCTTCACAATTGAACAATACTAATCATAATCAAGATAGAAAAAAAATATTTCTTGGGATGATGTCATGGCAAGCTGGCCATGGTCACATTGAAGAGACTTTAAAATCTATTTTTGACCAAACATATAATGATTTTCAGCTATTAATTTATGATGACTGTAGTCCCGATGATCCAACAGACAAAATAAGATCATTAATTATAAATGATTCTAGAGCATCATTTGAACGAGGAGCTAAAAGATTAGGATCCTCAAAGGCATCACAATATATTCTAGATTGTGCTCCATTAGATACAGATTTTTTTGCTTGGATTTCTGACCATGATCTTTATGACAAAGATTGGCTGTCAGAGTTATTACAATCATTAGAGATGCATGAAAATGCTGCAGTTTCTTATCCTTTTGTTACCGGTATAGATAGTTCTGGAAATATTAATGAGAGAAAGCCAACAATATATCAAAATGATGATCAGTCCCTTTTTGATCGAATAGATAGTTTTTTATCATTAAAGGCTGGAGCAGGAAATATAATCTGGGGATTATATAGATTCCCTCTCTTAAGAAAAATTGGTGGATGGCCAATGACCATTGTTCCGGATATTATTCTTTTAACTAGGCTTAACTTGCTTGGTTCGATAATACAGGTTGAAAAATGTTTGCATGTTAGAAGAGAGCAAAAAGAAAGAGAGAATGTAATGACATCAAAGCATTCAAGGGGGATGGTAGCTAGACAAATTAGAGGAATTTTTCCGGCTAGACCTTTTTATACTTATTTAGAATATAGATTGGTTAACTCATTTTACCTATTATTTAAAGGTCCCATTGTCTCCCTTTTCAGTAAAGAATTTAAATTTTCAACAGCCATGTTTATGTGGAGCAGATACAATAAATATAATGTTTTGCCTCTAATTAAGGAAACACCTAAAAGATTAATCTCAAATCGGTTAACAAGATATATAAAAAGAAAATTATAGATTTTTTATGGCTAAGAAAAATAAATTTAATTCAGTTGCTTTTATTCCAGCGAGATCAGGGTCAAAAAGAATCAAAGATAAAAATATATTTAAGTTAAATGGTCATCCGATGATGGCATATTCAATTAGAGCCGCAATCGAATCGAAAGTTTTTTCTTCTGTAGTTTGCATTACAGATAGCAAAAAGTATTCCAATATTGCCCAACATTATGGTGCTGAGGTTCCGTTGCTCAGACCCAGATCAACCTCAGGAGATTCGTCGCCAGACATTGAATGGGTTGCATGGGCTTTGGATAAATTTAAAAACAATGGAGATTATTTTGATATTTTCAGTATATTGAGACCCACAAGCCCTTTTAGAAAATCAAATACAATCAGGCGAGCATACAAAAATTTTCTTCAAAATGATTCTATTGACTCTTTACGTGCAATTGAAAAATGCAAGCAACATCCTGGAAAAATGTGGGTCATAAAGGGCAAACTGATTGATCCATTACTTCCATATGAACTTGATGGAACCCCTTGGCACAGCAATCAATATAATGCTCTTCCAGAAATTTATATTCAGAATGCTAGTCTTGAGATAGCTTGGACAAAAACTGTGACTGTACAAAACAGTATTTCAGGGAAGAAAATACTACCTTTCTTGAGTGATAAATTAGAGGGATTTGATATTAACGAGCCAGAAGACCTTATAATAGCGTCAAAAAATATTGAGATGGATTCTGGCATCTTGCCGAAGATAAATATTCCAGCTTATAAAGAGAAATAGAGGAGAAATCATGGGAGATCAAATTGGTATTGCTGTAAGTGGGAAGATGTACCATGTTCCTTTAAAAGAATTTAATAGAATTCTTAATGCAGATATAGATATTCATTTGAAGGTAAGTTTATTCTCATATTTATGCAGAATTAATACACTTTACATGATTGCAAAAGCCGGTTCTGGGCATATAGGAAGTTCTTTCTCAAGCATGGAGATAATTTCTTGGATATATCTTAATGAATTTAATGATTCAGATTCTGATAATATTTTCTTTTCGTCAAAGGGCCATGATGCGCCAGCTCTCTATAGTGTTTTAATTGGACTAGGAATCATCGAGACTAATATGTTGGGTAAATTAAGGAGAATTAATGGGTTACCAGGACATCCTGATGTTTCAACAAAAGGCATAGTAACAAACACGGGATCACTTGGGATGGGAATTTCTAAAGCAAAGGGAATGGTTTTTGCAAATAAAATCCAAGAAATTGATACCAATGCATTTATATTAACTGGAGATGGAGAATTGCAAGAAGGACAGTTCTGGGAATCATTGATTTCTGCTTCTAACCACAATTTAAATGAGCTTACAGTTGTAATTGACCATAACAAACTCCAATCAGACACATTAGTATCTAAAGTTAGTGATCTAGGCGATCTAGAAGCAAAACTGAGATCTTTTGGCTGGCATGTTGAAAGATGTGACGGTAATGATGTTTTAGATTTAGGCAATACCTTTAAATCCATAAAAAAAATTGTTGATAAGCCTAAAGTTATTATTGCAGATACTGTTAAAGGCAAAGGAGTTTCATTCATGGAGCATACTTCTATTGACTCTGATACCGAGTTTTATAAATTTCATAGTGGAGCACCTTCATCAGATATGTACATTCAAGCCACACAAGAGCTAATTGATTATACAAACTCAAGCCTTGATGCTTTATCTTTGCAGCCCTTAATGCTCGAAACAGAGATGCAACAAAGTATCCCAAAGTTAGAAAAAAAACAGAGTTTAATTTCAGCATACTCTCTTACTCTCTTAGATCAGGCAAAATTAAATCCTAATTTAGTAGTACTGGATGCCGACCTTATGATTGATACTGGAATTGCTGCATTTCAACAGGAGTTTCCACAACGTTTCTTAGAATGTGGTATCGCAGAGCAAGATATGGTTTCCCAAGCAGGAGGAATGGCACTTAAAGGAGCTTTGCCTATTGTGCACTCATTTGCTTGCTTTCTCTCTTCAAGAGCAAATGAACAGATTTACAATAATTCTACAGAGCATACAAAGATAATTTATGTAGGTTCATTGAGTGGAATTCTTCCCGGGGGCCCGGGCCATTCTCATCAATCTGTTAGAGATATTTCAGCTCTTGCAGCAATACCAAATTTAGTTTTAGTGGAGCCTTCATGCGAACAAGAAGTTGAAATGCTTTTTGATTGGTGTGTAAATTCTAATCAAGATAGTTCTTATATACGCCTTACAAGTGTTCCTTGGCCGATAAAATTTTCTTTACCTGACAATTATAAAATTCAGCATGGTCAAGGTTGCATTCTTTTGCCTGGAAAAGAGATTTGCATCATTGCATACGGCCCTATACCTGTTTCATTGGCATATGAGTCTGCAAAACTAGCTAACGAAAGGCTTGGCACTTCTGTGAAAATAATTAATCTGCCATGGTTAAATTATATTGACAAGGCATGGATTCATGAGGTACTTGACGATTGTAATTTAGTTATCTCAATTGATAATCATTATAGAGAGGGTGGTCAAGGATCAAGAATAGGAGAGATTTTGTCAGAAAATGTAGAAAGTAAAAATGTATTTAAACGAATTGCCATTGACTCCATACCTGCATGTGGCACAAATGAGGAAGTTCTTGAAGCTCACAACTTAATAGAAGAAAATGTCATTAATATTATTAAGAATTTTCTAGATAAATAATCTATGAAACATGCTAATTAAATGAATGTTTTAGTAGTTATTCCTTCAGATGGATATATTAGAAATTATCTAACTTCTTCAGCTTTGTCTGATCTTGAAAATAAACACAATGTAAGCTTTCTAGTTTCTGATTCTGTAAAAAATTTAGACTCTTTAGATGGCAAAAAATTTGATTTATATGATCATGATAAGAAAAATCATAAAAAACATTTTTATATGTTTGATTTATTGATGTGGCGTTATAGGAAAAAATCTTCAACTTTCAAATTCAGACTAACTAGAACCCAGGGACTAAACTTTCGTTTTCCAGAGGATACACCATTGCCCATCAAGGTATTAAAAATTTTTTGGCGATTAATTAGATATTTTTTGCTTAAAATAAGAAATTATGCACTTGGCAGTTCATATTTATTTTACCCATATTTTTTATTTCTTAAGTCTAATTTAAATGAAAACTCCAAGATTAGGCAAATCATTGAAAAGAATTTGCCAGATATAATCATTTTCCCTTGCTCTGCATACGATCCTGATGGAAATGATATTATTAGCATCTCAAAAAAACTTAAAATTAAAACTTTTTTCTTGGTTGATAATTGGGACAACCTTTCAAGTAAATCAATTTTTTGGATTAAACCTGACTATTTAGGAGTTTGGGGAAAGCAAAGTCTTGAGCATGCAGTTAACATTCAAGGATTTTCAGAAGAGCAGGTCTTTCTTTTGGGGACGCCAAGATTTAACAACTATTTTAAGTATAGGGACAAAGCTCTTAAATCACCATATGACTTTAAATATGTATTATTTGTTGGTACTGCATTAGCATTTGATGAGCCGAATGCCTTGAAATTTTACGAAGAAATTATAGAAAAAAATCAGCATATTTTTCCGGGTCTGAAAATTGTTTATAGACCTCATCCTTGGCGTCAAAGATCGATGTTTAGTTCTTCAAGACAAATTGAACCAAATAACTTTAAACATATTATCTTAGATAAGCAGATCGCGCATGCATATAAATCAAACAATACCGATGATTCCTTTCAGCCTCAACTTGATTACTATCCGGCATTAATTAGCAATGCTGAATTTGTTACAGGTGGGTTAACATCAATGTTAATAGAGTCTGTGATATTTAGAAAAATGTTCTTAGGTTTAATTCATGATGATCGTAAACACTTTACAAGTATGCATGAGGTTTATAAGGGATATAAACACTTTCAAGGAATTGAGTCTATGGATGCAATATTACTTTGTGATAATCTGCAGAATCTTGAAGTTTATTTTATTAATGCTTGGAAGCAGAGAAAATCGTTAAATAATATCGCTGTCGACAACCAAAGACAGTAT
>MDSZ01101273.1_pt1 | contig 22893 bp, 32 predicted proteins | sample 811201 | NCBI WGS metagenome assembly MDSZ01 (sample SAMN05326647, study PRJNA326480) | marine metagenome | isolation source: seawater | place: Indian Ocean: North | collected 2010 | reverse complement strand
TGCCTTGTTTGAGGTAAGGTAAAATAGACGGACTGGACCGGGGGGCGGTACCCCGCGCCTCCACCAATATACATTTCGATGTATGCTTATGGGGGCGAAATAGGATCGACAGACGTAGTAAAAATTAAAGCGAGAAGCAGGTGCGCAAGCGACCTTAACCGCAAGATTTGAATAACTGCAAACGATAACTTTGCAATCGAGGATTACGCACTAGCTGCATAATCTCATGGGGCGGCCACTGCCTAGCAACAGAAAGTGGTATTTTTTAGAGGAAAATTATGAAAATAGGATTTACTTGTAGTACGTTTGATTTACTACATGCAGGTCATATCTCAATGTTACGAGAAGCAAAACAACACTGTGATTATCTGATATGTGGATTACAAACAGACCCCAGTGTTGACCGGCCAGAAAAGAACAAACCCATTCAAACAATTGTAGAAAGATATATACAATTAAACGCAGTCGGGTATGTAGACGAGATAATTCCATATGCAACAGAGGAAGATTTAAAAGACATCTTGTCCATGTTGCAAATTGATGTTAGAATTTTAGGTGAAGAGTATAGAGACAAAGAGTTTACAGGCAAAGACATTTGTCGAAAAAGAGACATTCAATTATTCTTTAATAAACGAGAGCATCGTTTTAGTTCGTCAGATTTACGTAAAAGAGTTTACGAAAATAGCTAATTATTCATGAGGGAATTATGGATTACATTGTTGGTAGAGGTGGATTAGCTTGTGAGTTTGAGACTTACTTTGGTCCACACAAATTTCTAGAAATACATGAAACATCGCCTGGTACAATAGGTGACTGTAGAGTTTTCAATAACAGATATGAAGCCTATGATGATGGAGAGGAATATAAACCTGCTCCAAACGATACCTTTTTGTTTGGAACTGGGAGCAAGAAAGTAAAGAAAATTTGGTTCAGAGCACTAAGTCAATGGTTTACTCCATCAGAAAAACACTTTCCAAATCGTTTTGCGCCTGGAGTCTTACTTCCGCCTAATATTGAGTTTGGATATGGAAATGTGATAGCACACGCAATAGTCACTGGTGATAACAAGTTTGGAAACTTTAATTTTGTGAACAATGGCGCATTCTTAGCACATAATGTAGACATGGGTGATTTCAACTTTTTCGGTCCTAACGTGCAAGTGTGTGGTTGGTGTACGTTCGGAGACGATAACTGGATTGGTGTAGGCACAAACTTTTATGAAGCAATCAAAGTGGGTAATAACAATACAATTGCTGGCGGTTGTTTAATTAGAGAAGAGGTAAGTGATAATAATTTTATTAATCATGCAGATGATTGTCCAAAATTAGTAGTAAAACACAAGAGAAAATAATATGTTACTATTGACAAAGAAAATTGATATAAAATTACCCCATGAAGACAAAGTACATTCTTTCCTAAAAAGTATTCCTGATGAAAAGTGGGAAGGATGGACAATTACACGTAAAGGAAATACCTCTCAACTTAACTTTGACGTAACAGAGAGCACTAATGTTGGAATCTCCGTAATTAAGCTTAATAAGTTATGGGAAGAATTAATTAAACTTGAACCAAACCTTATAAAGTTTGACCCAGATTTAACAAAATGTTGGGTTACTAAAATGATTCCTGGTGGTGGTATATTTTCTCACGTTGATTATAAACGTGACATAGCAAAACTTATTCCAATCGGTCCTAACAAAGGTGAAATACATTATCACCTACATTGGAAATGGAAGCCCTTTTATACTCATAAATACACAGGTCCGACACTCACAAGGACTAATTTGCCTCACTCAGTAAAAAATGAAACTGGAGCTGATAGATACGTAATTCAAATAGCAGACAAGATTCCTAATGTATAAAACATATTTATTAGGAAACGGTGGGTATGCTCAAGAGTGTTTTGAACAATTCGTTTTAGGTGAAGTTATTAAAGACTTTGGAGGTTTTCTAATTCTAAAAAATAATAAGTTAGTGCTAATCAATGAAGAAGGTGTTGATGAATTTAAATATCACGATAAATCATCATTCGTATTAGGAACAGGACAACCAGTTTGGAGAAAGAAATTTTTAGAACATTTATTTAAAATATATGAACAAGATATTAATCATTTTCCAAACATAGTAGCTAATGAAGCACACCTCTCACAAACAAGCAGATTAGGCATTGGTAATGTGCTAAATTGCTTTGCTATGACAAACGCAAATGCAGATATAGGTAATTTTAATTTACTTAATTGTTACGCATCAGTACACCACGGTGTTAAAATGGGAAGTCATAATATCTTTACCACTTATGCAGCAGTTTTAGGCTATTGTAATCTGGGTGATGATAACTGGCTAGGTAGCGGTACAACCGTTACACAACGAATTACTATAGGAGACGACAACACACTGAGTTCTGGAGAGCATCTTTTTGATGATATGACAGACAGACAGATATTTATGTCAGGTGTAATTGTTGATAAACCACAAAATAATGATAGTTCTTTTTAGAAGCTGTGAAGCAAACTTATCTCCAGGATCATTAAGTGAAGGGTTTGAAGACAAACCTCGCTGGAATGGGCATGGTAAGTTAGAAATTTTGAGAAAATGTTATTTATCTATCCAAGAAGGTTTAGATGAAAAAGATAAAATTGTTATAGTAGATGATAGAACTACTCCTGAAACTATTGAGTGGATGCGAGATAATACAAAAGCTCAATTCAAAGTAAAATCCATTACCTCTCTTGATGAGGCAAGAAAAACTCATCCATATCCAAATTATCATCCTGTAACTGCTAATTCTTGTACTGATCTTATGGAATACCTAGTGCAAATCTCTAATGATAACCCAGATGAGCTAATATATGTCTGTGAAGATGATTATTTACACCTTCCTTATGCGATGACAGCTATGAAAACATTATTTAAATCAGGGTATGATGGTTTTTACGCACCTTACGACTATCCTGATAGATACTCAGTAGACTCTTCGAGACGCTGCGAATTACATGTATGGAATTATGGTCATTTAAGATCAATACCAAGTGCTACACTAACTATTGCAGCTAAAGGAAGCACTTGGTTGAAATATACCTTTGAATTACTAAGAGCAGGTGCATTTGCAGATGACTCTTGGACTTGGAAAGCTTTTAAACAAACAGGAGCTTTATGTGCTATTCCAGGCCATGCTACACATCTTCAAGAAGGATGTATTACTCCTTTAATAGATTGGAAGGTAATTTATGACTCAATACCCACACCTAGCTAACTTTACCTCAATAGAGGGTTATTGGCATGATAGAAACATATTTAGACCTGTTGTTCAAGATATCTATGCAAAAACTAAGCCAGAGACTATGCTTGAGATTGGCTTCAACATTGGTTATTCAGCCTCAATGTGGTTAGAGTTTGATCCAGAGAACAAACTAAAACTAACATCAGTAGACATAGGAATTCATGAGGATACCGTTAAAGCTGCTGAAGCGGTAAAAAACTTGCATGGAGATCGATTTGATTTTATACTGTGTGATAGTAGAGAAGTCAAGCCTCAGCTAAAAGATAGGATGTTTGACATAGCCTTTATAGATGGAGACCACAACACAGAGGGTGTTAGAAATGATATACAACTTTGTCTTGACTTAGGTATACCATATTTAGTATTTGATGATTGGCATGAGTTAACATCTGATGGTGGACATAGTAATAGTGTTAGACCAACCTGTGAAAACGATTTCAAAAACAAAATATCATTGATCAAGGTGTATGACCTTGAAGGGATTAACCCATCAACTGCTAAAGTAGCTTTATATAAAACATGACTTCATTCATATTACCTAAAAAGTTAGATATTCGTACTTTTGAAATTTATATAAATCCCGCACAAGAGTCTAATCAATTTGCGAATGGTGGTTCAGCAACTCGCATATTAGAAGCTCGTGCTCGCGAAATGTTAAAGATATCAGATGATAAAGCTATTATTGCCACGTCATCAGGCACCACGGCTCTACACGCTATATTGTATGCAATGATGCGTAGAAATAATTCTAATATGCGTGTATGCACTCAAGATTTTACCTTCCCTTCAAACTCTCAAGGACCCGCCACAGGACCAATTATAACAGATATAGATGCTGATTGTAATATGGATTTGTATGACGAATATGCTCACGATTATGGACAGATTTATATAGTAACTAACTGTTTTGGACATATTCAAGATATAGATAAAGTTTTACTATACGCTCAAGAACATAAAAAAATTATTATTTTTGATAACGCAGCAACTCCTTATACATTCTTAAACGGTATTAATACTTGTAATCTTGGTCATGCTTCTTACGTTTCGTTACACCACACAAAACATATTGGCTTCGGTGAAGGTGGTTTAGCTATAGTTGATAGGCATATGGAAGAGAATGTAAGAGTAGCTTGTAATTTTGGTTTGATAAATGGACAATTCAATGAAAGAGGTAGTAATTATAAAATAAGTGAAATAGCTGCTGCAGCGATTTTACAATACTGGGATTCTTTTGATATAGATGAATTACAAGAAAAATTACTAGATAATTACTATAATAAACTATTTGATCTCAATAAACAATATGAAGGAGTTCTCCACGCAAACTTTTCTGATGAGGATAAGTTTTTGCCCTTTTGTGTACCTTACATATTCAACAAACCCAAAAATATTATAGATTTTCCAGACGACGAAGGGTGCAAAAAGTACTATCACCCACTTAGAGGATTACCAGTCTCTAAACAAATCTATGATAGAATTATTTGTTTTCCAGTAACAGAGGGTATAAGTGATTAAAACAGCTGTTGTAAGTGGATTTTCAGGATTTATGGGAACAACCTTTACTATGCAACTTTTAAATAAAGGTTGGAAAGTATATGGTATAGATAAATTTACTCACGTATCAAACAAAAAGCTAATAAAACAGGCACCAGAAAATTTTAATTTTGAAAATAACGATATTAGGCACGTAAAGTGGTTGCCTGAATGTGATGTAATCTTTAATTTTGCGGCAGAGTCTGATGTTGATATTGGTAATCAATCTTGTAATAAATTTATTAAATCTAATATTGATGGTGTTAGAAACTTATTAGATATAATCAATAATAGAATTATTTTACGGGCAGATAAACCTTTGTTTTTTCAAATTTCAACAGACGAAGTATACGGAGATTTAAAAGACGGTGTTTTTGATGAAACTTCAGAGTTAAAACCTTCAAACCCTTACTCAGCTACTAAAGCTGCTGCAGATTTATTAATTCAAGCTTATGCTCGCACTTATGATATAGAATATATTATTGCTCGTCCTTCTAACAATTATGGTTATTTTCAATATCCAGAAAAGTTGATTCCTTTAGCAGTTAAAAGACTTTCTAGAGGTAAAAAAATAAAGTTACACAATGCTGGAAAACCCGTCAGAACTTGGACCCACTCTGAAGATACAACAGAAGCTATAATTACTTTGTATGAAAAAGCTGAACGAAACCGTATATATAATATATCATCAGAGTATGAACAAACAAATTTAGATACTGTTACTAAGATAATTAATTCTTATTTTGTAGGCAGAATAAATAGAAATGTACCTAATATTGAAGAATTTATTGATCTATCATTCAATAGACCAGGGCAAGATATAAGGTATGCGATATCATGTGAACCATTAAGGTCATTACAGTGGCGACCTCAAAAAGTATTTGATGAGGAAATTGTTAAATTAGTCGAAAACTATAAAAGGGAGTTTGTGTGGTGAAAACTACAAAAGTATTAATTACAGGTATTTCTGGATTGCTAGGAAGTACTTATGCAAGATATTTAATAACTAAAGGTGGTTATGAAGTTGTTGGTATAGATAATATGATCGGCGGCGTAGAAGGTAATGTACCAGAAAAGGCTACATATATTCGCGGAGACATACAAGACACTGCTTTGTTAACAGAGTTGTGCGAAGGAGTTGATACAGTATTTCATACTGCTGCTTTACCTTATGAAGGTCTAAGTGTGTTTTCTCCGGCTTGTACTGTAAACTCTATTGTCTCCGGCACAGTCTCTGTAGCTTCTGCATGTTTAGCTAATAAAGTAAGGCTACTTATAAACTGCTCTTCTATGGCTAGGTATGGTGATCAACAACCTCCTTTTACAGAGGATATGACCCGTAAACCTGTTGATCCTTACGGACTAGCTAAGGCACAAGCTGAAGAACATTTAGAGATGTTAAATGAGATACATGGACTAAACTTTGTTACAGTAGTGCCTCATAACGTTATTGGTATGGGACAAAGATACTATGATCCTTTTAGAAATGTAGTTGGTATTATGATTAATCGCTGTATTCAAAATAAACCAATTGTTATTTATGGTGATGGTGAACAAAAGCGATCATTTTCAAACGTCCGTGATTGTATTGAGGCTGTATATAAAATTATGAACTCAGACAGAGAAGATATTATAGGACAAGCATATAATATAGGCCCAGATGATAACGAAATATCAATTAAGCAGCTAGCTTATAAAGTAGGTCATCATTGTTCAGTTTATCCCTCTTTTAATCATTTTCCTGATAGGCCTAGAGAGGTTAAAAACGCCTATTGTTCTTCAGATAAAATTAGACGAGAGTTTAATTATAATGCAAGTATTAGTGTAGATAAAACCTTAGAAGAAATGGTTGCGTGGATTAAAGGTAGAGAACCACAAGAGTTTGAATATCACCTTCCATTAGAATTTACGATGGATAATACCCCCAAAACTTGGACAGATAAGTTAATCTGATGCTTAGTAGTACTGATTGGGCGATATTGGTAACGTTAAGAAAAGAATTAGAAGCTTTAAAAGCAATGTATGTACACCCGACTAAAGAGATTATCGTAGTTAAACAGTGGATAGAAAAAAGAATTAAACAAATAGAAGAAAAACTTGATGATAGCTAATATAGTTGGGGGAGGAGATTCAAAAGCTCTTGTTACTCCGGATAACTTCACTATCGGTACTAATCTTCATTGTAAATGGGCTAACATAATTTTTGCTGTAGACGAACCCATAATTAAAAAACTTGTTGCTTCTAGTGATTTAACTCAACTCATATTTGTGACTCCTCAAACATATAAATTTTTTAATGAATATAAAAGGTGTTATGAGTTTGACTCAAGGAAATGGTTTAACACAAGTAGTTTATGTTCTGCTCTAAACGCTGTAGCATTAGGCTGTGTACTGGGGTTTGAAGAGTTTAATTTATATGGATTTGAAAAAGTTCAACAAAATGATAGAGAAAAATTAGTGAAACTAGGACAAATATTAGATAAAACAAAAAGGTATAACTTTATTTGACAGGTAAAACACTACTTTTAAACGATACTACTCATTATCATCATGGTTGTGCAAAAGTAATAGAAACATTTACTTTTGAAAATAGTATTTTTACTAACAGACCTGTTGACGTAAATTTTTTAGAGTACTCTACTGTGATTCTAAATGGTGAGGGTACTATGCATCATAATAAGAGTAATGCAATAAAGTTTTTACAAGCGCTAAAGGATGCTCATAAAGTTGGGTGTGATATTCAGTTGCTCAATACTGTTTGGCAAGATATGACAAGTGATTACGACGACGTTCTAGCTAAGTGTAGTCTTATTCAAGTGAGGGATATTATTTCACAACAAGAACTTAAAAGTAGGCATGGAATTGATAGTAAAGTAACTCCAGATAGAAGTATTAGACCAAATGTTCCTTTTCAAGATTTTGCTCCTGTAAAGATTTATCAAGGTAATCGTTTTGACAGTAAAGTTGAATCATTCAATTTAGATTGTCCAAAGATTGATATTTTTAAAGAAGATTGGAATAGTATAGTTAATAGGTTGAGACACGCACAATTGTTAGTCACAGGAAGACATCACGAAGCGTATGCGGCACTTAAAGCGAGGTGCAAATTTATTGCTTTACCAGGTAATACTCATAAAAATGAGGGCATTTATTTGAACGCTGGAGTCTACCCCATTAATTCATTAGATCATATTCAAGATGTATTAGATGGGCAGTATGACAAGGAGTTTAATAGGATATTTGACTATTATGAAAAATTTATAACGACTAAAGAAACAGAAATTTAGATGACAGTAAAAATTATTACACCGTATGTGTTTGATAAGGAAATTATACAACATCAACAGCAATTTTGGGAATACGACATTCATTATGAAAAAGATGTTGCCGGAATTGGTTCAGATTTGATGTTTCAAAAAATATGGAATCAATATCCTAAAGATGACATATTTATTCTACATGCCGACATGGGACCCCACCATGATGGTTGGTTTGAGGAGGTGCTTGAATATGTCGAGCAATACCCAGAGGCAGGAATGTTTGGTTGTTTGTTATTGTACCCAGCAAGAAACGAGAGTGGCGAACATTTCATACAGTGTGCAGGAGGAAAATTCACAGACGATAGACCAGATCACTTCGGAAGTGGACTTGTATTGGAAAACAGGTCAACGTTTAAGTCAGAGTTGGAAACTGATTCAGGACAGTACAATACCACGCGCTCCGTCGCCTGGACAACATTTGGAGGTTGTTACATTAGACGGGAATTTATCGATTCCGTGGGCAATTTTGACCCCTCCTTTGAATGGACGTACAACAGAGACGTCGATTACTGCTTGTCTGGAAGACAAAATGGTTACAGCATCTATCAGATACCTGTACGACTCTATCACCACGAATCAAGAGATAACAAACGAATAAAAGATAAAAGTAAAGCAGACATGGAAACGAGAAACCTCGCTCGTCTCCAGACGAAATGGGCAAACTCTAAATTTTACAAAACGCTGGACAAGGAGATAAAAAGTGGATAAAGTGTTTATATCAAAAGAAGATCTTAGATCAACGTTGCAACGCACACAACAAAAAGCTGGATTCTTTACCACTCTAATCGTTTGGCTAGGTCTTATAGCTACCCTTTTATGGTTAATACCTTTAGTGGTATTGTGGTTGCTGCTGTTTGTTGTTTGTATTCCGTTTTATCTAATTGATACACATATTTTAAGGAGAATCTTTAATGGGTAAGTTAAACCACGAGTGGGTAAAAGCCTCACTAGAAATGGCAGATAATGAGAGATCTAAACTCTCAGAACGAGAACGAGAGCTTCACGGACTTAGCTCAACTAGGTTAAGGTGTTTAATCAATAATCTTTGTGCCGCTGAAAAATGTAACTATCTAGAAATAGGAGCGTATAAAGGGTCTACTCTAATTGCAGCTGCACGGGGCAATGATGTAAAAGTTGTAGGAGTAGATAACTTTATGTATGATGATAGAGAAGCTGATAAGTGGGCTCCAGAAGGATTTATTTGGGATAATATGAAATCTCAACTAGAAGCTAATATTAATACTTATCGATTGCAGCCAGATGTTGTAAACGGAGATGACATTTCTATCATACAATCAGATTTTAAAACAGCTGATTTACCTAAAAACACTTTTAGTGTTTGCTTTTTTGATGTTAGTCCTGTGAATGGTGAGTCATATGATATTTTCTTTGAACACGTTTTACCTGCTTTAACGCAAAGTAGTGTCGTAGTTTTTAGTCAACAATCTAATAATGATCACGCGGAACAGCTTAACGAAGCTATTAAAAAGCATGAGGATAAAATAACTTGTCAATTCTCAGAAATTAGAGTATCAGGATCTAATGCAGACGCTACAAAATATTACAGCGGTGTTAAAATTATGGGATTCTCTAAGAAAATTATCAGTGCGCCTGCTAAAGCGCCTGTAAAGGCTCCTGTAAAAGCAGCAACTAAACCTACAAGCAACGCAAAGGTAAAAAATGGCTAAAAATAAAAGTGTAATTAGTCTTATTAGTTATGATGCTAATCGTTTTTTAGCACAATCTATTAAACGGTATTACAACTATGTGGATGAGATTGTACTTGGGCTTGATAAAGATCGTATAACTTGGAGTGGTAATAATTTTTCATTCGATGAAGACTTGCTTTGGAGTGAGCTTTCTCAGATTGATGGGGAAGGTAAAATCTCAATAATCGAAGAAGACTTTCATCAGTCATCGATTGCTATAGAAAATGATAATTATGAGCGTAACTTTTTAAAAGAACAGTGTTCTCACGATTGGATTTTTTCTTTTGATGCTGACGAAGTGCTTGTCAATGCTAAAGATTTCTTTCTTAATTTTTGTCCTCTTGTAGAGAGATACTACAATAAAGCAGATCTTTGTATGACTTGGGCTACTCCGTATAAAGTTGTGGAAGATACTGAGGGTAACTCACACACGCTCGTGATTGCTAATACAGACGATTCTCCTTTCTTTGGAGAAAATCAAGGATTTGTTACATCTAAAGATAGTACTTTTACTTATGCTCGATGGACAGACACATCAGGTGCTGGAGGCAATAGGCTACTAAGCCCGTTAGTCGCGCTTCATTGGAGTTTATGTCGTCCTGATAAAGAGTTACACGAAAAAATTAACAACATCGGACATTCAGATTTAGTAGAACAAGATCCTTTCTATCAAATTTGGACTCAAGTTAATTGGGAAAATTACCATGAACTAGAAAACTTTAAAACATCAGGACTAGGTGAACAACAGTGGCCAACTCTGTTCGCTGTGCCATCAGAGCATGTAGAAGATTATATTACTCAGCATTTAGGGAGAGCTTACTGATGAATATTGAGTTTATTGGAAAATTTTATGATAATCACTCTTTAACTATTATTAATAGGAATATTGCGCTCATCCTAAATGAGGATGAAAATATAAATTTATTTCTAACTCCTTTAGACGATTATGATCCAAATGCCGGATTAGATAAAGAAATAGTTAAAAAACTAAAAGATATTAGTACGAAAGAAATAGATGGTAATAGCTATGCAGATATACAAATTAGACACGCATACCCCCCTATTTGGCAATGGCCGCCACACGAGCAAACTAAAGTAGTTTACATTCAACCATGGGAATATCCTAAACTACCTTTTGAATGGCAACACAAATGGGAAACATTCGCAGATCATGTTATCGTACCATCTAATTATATTAAAGACATCGCTGTAAGAGGAGGTTTAAATCCCCACTCTATTACGGTGATACCTAATGGTTATGATAAAAAGTTATTTAATAAAGAGAAAATAAAGAACCCACCCTATGGTATTGATCCTGATAAATTTAATTATGTTTATGTTGGTAACTCTCAATGGAGAAAAGGTCTAGACTTACTTATTAATGCTTGGCATAAGTGTTTTAAGTCTTATGATAACGCTCGTTTAATTATAAAAGATAATCCTACAATTTACGGTAAAAACGGTGTTCTCAATGAATTGATTAAGATGCAATACAAAACTGAATGTGCTCCTGTAATCTATATTGACGACAATGTTTCTGATGAAACTATGGCAGATATTTATAAAGTATCAAAAGTAATGATACACCCTTATAGAGCAGAGGGATTTGGAATGCACATTCAAGAAGCAGTAGCATGCGGTTGTGTACCTATATTACCTGATATTGGACCTCATCAAGAATTTATTCCAGAAGATATTGGTGTTAGAATTCAAACAAACCAAACAGTAGTTGATATATCTGCAGCAGAAGTTTTTGCTCAAAAACCAGGTGACTCGTTTACTATGATGAGCTCTCACACAATAGTTAACGAACCTAGTGGACAAAACTTAGAAAAAGCATTACAATGGATGTACCATTCTCATGATAAGAAAATTCATTTTGATAGAGTTAATGAACTAGATATGCCGAATACTTGGGAGAATGTAGCAAAACAATACGTGGAGGTACTCACTAATGTCGGAAGCACAAGTAAGCCCAGACGATTTAGATAAGTGGTTTGAAGAATTAGAAGCTAGTTTAGACAAAGAAGAAGTAGCCAGGCTCGCTCAAAGCGTAATCGAAAGACATAAACCAAGTTTAGAAGAAAAAGTTCTAGCAGATTTTCATGGTAATGCGCCTATTATTGATTCACAGTATGATGGAAAACTACCAACCTTAACCGCTAAAGCAAAGATCTTCATAATACAGAATTTAGAAGCTGGTCAATTTTTTAGATTTGCAGTAGCAGGTGGAGGATGCTCAGGTTTTAATTATCTTTTTGAAGCAGTAGATTCCCGTGAGGATGATGATATTACTTTTTGCACAGACCCTATGGCTATAATCGATCCAGAGAGTCTCAAATTCTTGTACGGATCAAGCATTGACTTAGAAGATTCAGGGATGAATAAAATGTTAAAAGTAGTTAATCCAGGAGCTAAAGCCTCTTGTGGTTGTGGAACTAGTTTTGCTTTTGATGAGGAGTTATTAGATTTATATGAAAACGTTTAATAGTATTGTTAATGAAAGTAAATTACCTTGGTTACAGTTGGATATTGAATATCCTTATGAAGAAATGTATCAAGAAGCTAAAGCATTAAAGCATCTTTTTGTTAAACATCGACACCAAGATAGCAGTGGAGGGTATAGACATAAAGGTTGGAGAAGTTTATGTATTCATGGTATTAGTCCTGAAAAAACTAATCACTTTGCAGAGTATGGATATACATCTAATAAAGAAACCCCATATGTTTGGACAGAAATAGCTGATATGTGTCCTATTACTACAAAGTTTTTTAAAGAGACATTCCCTTACAAATCTTATCATAGACTGAGGTTTATGCTTTTAGAGCCTCAAGGTTTTATTACCCCTCACGTAGATACCTTTACTGCTAAATTATCACCAATTAACATGGCTTTGAATCATCCAAAAGGTTGTCTAATGAAAATGGAGGGACATGATGGTTACGTTCCTTTTAAACCAGGTACTGCTATGTTACTGGATGTTGGAAACACTCACGCTTATATTAATAAAAGTAATGAAGATAGATATCACATCATTGTTCATGGGGTCAAAACAAAAGAGTATGAAGAATTAGTTGTGAGAAGTTATGAAAAGAGTAATGGGTAAAAACAAAAATTATGTAGTGGGAATATATGACGACACTCGAATGTCCCATAATTTAAGCCAAGCACAGAAGAATAAAGAAATAACTGAATTCTTTACTAGATTTAAATATTTTGGACCAATCATTGTCAAAGAAAATATCAATGATGTTTTAGACGAAGCTTTAAATCACGATGTAGACTATTGTATAGTCCAAAGTGTTGGTCACATTATAAAAGAAGCAGCTTTTTTTACTTTTATTGAAAAATGGATAGATAAACAAGATTTTTTTATTACTGGACATATAATGGACAAAAATAAAAAGAACGTAAATAATCCAAGTGGTAAAGAGGGATATTATGGATTACATAAACAGTGTATGTTAGTAAATCTTAAATACTATAATAAATTCGATAAACCTGTTTTTGGCACTAAGAGTTCTGGAGAAGAATTTGTAATTAAGGCTGAAAGACATATGAAAGATATACATGACGATTACACTCCTTTATCTTTAAAACCAACAGAAGAACTTACCGTGTGTACACCTTTAGTGGATGGCTGGAATTTTATTAATATTAGTTTAGCAAACGATTTAACTGTGTATAATTTTCATCCCAAAATCAGAGAACACAAACAATACATATATCCAACAACAAGCGCTGCTGAGTTAGAACATCTACTATCTTGGATTACTAACATTGTTGATTTTGCACAAGATTGTGTATTTTTTTGGAACACTGAAAACTATTCAGATTTAAAGTATGTAAATATTAAAAAACCAATAGAAAAACTATACGCTGTTGCTGCAAGTTTTAAACCTAATATGGTTCTTAACCATTATGGTTTTACTGACAACTGTGAAGTTATTTTTTATGATTACAGCAAGTCTGCTTTAGCATTTAAAAAAATGTTAGTTAAAGAATGGGACGGAGAAGACTATCCCAGATTTCTTACTTATGCTCAAAAGAAATTCAGAATAAATGAAACAGGGGGTAATGGGACTGAAACATTATCTAGAAAACAACTTTGGGAAAGAGAGTTAGAGTGGTGGGGTTCTGAGAAAGCAATCAAAGAACACTGGGATAGATATAGGAGATTAAATCATAAGTATATTCATTGTGATATTTGTTGTAATCCTGAAAAAATTACCTCTACTATTACGCCTGATGAAAATTCAGTTATATGGTGGAGCAACGCTTTTCACACTGTAGGTGCTCAATACTTAAGAGGAGTGTCAGGTGTTAAAACTTGCTATGAAACTTGGTTAAAACAGATAAACGATAAAAATCCTGATATATGGATACTAGGTAAAGATTATTTAGATCGACCAATAGAGGGTGATAAATTAAAGGATTATTTAAGTGCTTATACTAGCCAAAACTAAAATTACAATTGATAACTCTTGGCTAGAACAATTGGATTTTAAAGGTCATGATGATCTAGATTTAGCAGGTAATGTAGACGCAGTATCAATCAAAAGTAACGATGGAGGTATTCATAGTTTTTATAGAACTAAACCAGTTGAATATCCTAGTGATTTCAAATTTACAAAATACTATAAATTATGTAGCTCTTTGATAGACTACTTTGAAATTGAAACAACTAGAATTAGAATACACAAGCAAGAACCAGGTCAAAGTATCCCTATTCATACTGATGATAATAACATCAATGCGAAGACTAACGAAGACTATAGGCTTAGAGCAGTTACAGCACTTACCGAAAGTAATGACTTTATATATCAATTTGATTATGAAGGCTCTATGGAACAGTTTAATCTTAAAAAAGGTGAAACAGTGCTTTTTGACCCAGATTTAGTGGGACATGGGATGATGAATCAATCAAAAACTGAAACTAGATACTCGCTAGTACAGATTTTTAAAGCATACCCAGTTTCTCCTTGGTTAAAAGATTTTATCAATACTGAACAAACGGTAATAATATGAATATTGACTTTGGAACTGCTTTTCATAAACCTAATGGAAATGCTGTAAAAGTAACAATTAACGAATTTAGAGATAAACTTTATCTACATATTAGAGAATACTCAATGGATGGAGATACAGGTCAATGGTATCCAACAAAATCGGGATTCTCAATTCCTGCAGATGAAGTAAGTTCTCTTGTCCCCTTATTACAAGACGCAAGTGATGCGGTAGCTCAAAGATACATATGGAATACACAACTTGAGCTAGAATTGGAGCAAAAATGAGTGTAAAAGCTTGGAATGATGAACAAGAAATCGAATTGATTAAATTGTATAATGAAGAAGGTCTAAAGGACGTTCATGAATTAGCAAATCACTTCTCAAAAGGTTATAGAAGTGTTATAAGTAAACTAGTTCAACTTAAAATTTACGAAAAACCTGTTATTGAAGACGAAGATAAATCTCAAACAGTTAAAGTTATGTTAAGAGAACTTGAAGAAATTCTTGATATTGAAGTTGATGGAGTTAACCTTAATAAAAAAGAAAATCTTTTTAAGTTAGTAAACGCAATCAAACAAAAGGTTAAGTAATGGCCTCAAAAAAGAAAAATAAGCTTAATAAAGTGCATATGGTGCCAGAAGGTGAAAGCCGTAATAGTGCATCATATCACTTTATTCATGCAAAAACGTTAAACCAAATTAGGAATGGTAAAAAATTACGTATTCGTAGATACCACCCTGGTTTAAGACAACACGTCTGGTTTGTAGAAACTAGAATGCCTCCTCATTCAAAATAGGTGACAAATGACGCACGAAAGACATGAAGAATATATGAAACGCCGAATGCGTGAAGAAGAAATACCTGCCAAATTTCCACAACGTAAAAAAGTATTTGAATCCCCTGATGGAGGTAAAACCGTGTACGAACGTGACTTCGGTAGTAAAAAACGTAACAAAATAACAACTGCAAAAATTAAATTAAATGTTGATGGAAGTATAGTGCCAAATTATAAGTATAATGAAGACGCTTTAATTAAAGAATTTAAAACTTATATTGACGCTACTTATAAGCAACATTATTCTCGTGATAAATTTCAAGCCACAGAATTTATTATGGATGGTGGACACGGCACTGGTTTTTGTATTGGTAATGTTTTAAAATATGCACAAAGATATGGTAAAAAGGGTACACAAGAAGATGCTCGTAAAGATTTAATGAAAGTACTTCATTACGCATTACTACAGTTGTATGTTCATGATAATGACTTATAGAGATTTAAAAGAATACTTTGCAAACGATTATGTCAGTAATGATGAAGACCCTCATGTTGTTAAACTAGTTAAAAAATCTCATGGAATTCTTGATGTTGGTTGTGGAGATAATTTATTTAAGAAACATCTCCCAGTAGGATTTTTCATAGGGCTTGATCCTTATAATTCAAATGCAGATGAAATGATAGATATACTTGATTTTGAGTATCCTGTAAAGTTTGATCTTATTATCTGTTTTGGTTCTATAAATTTTTACGACATTAAATGGATTGATGATCGAATGAAAAAAGTATTTTCTCTTCTTGCAAAAGGTGGAACAATTTGTATGAAAGTTAATCCAAATAAACCTTTTGGTAATGGTGTGGTTCTTGATTGGTTTGATAGATGGACTATGCCTCTTATCGAACACTATGCAGAAATAAACGACTGTTCAATTGAAAACATTAGAGAAGGTGATAACGGAAGAATTAAGTTTGACTACGTTACCTGAAAGAATATTTTTTACAGGAGTACCTGGGTCTCGTTGGAGCGGTATTGCTAGAGAAATAAAATCTGAAGATCAATATAACTGTACAGATCGTGCTGCTCACCGCGCATATAAACACCATGACAAAATAGGACACACAGAAGCATACTATGGCACAGGTATGGAGTTTGACTGTAATTTAGACCGTGCTAATTTAGATGCACCCTATTCTAACTCAGATAGTGCTTTTGGTTGTAAATTACATATGAGCCACGAGTGGCCCTACTACTTTGAAGCGATACAAGACGCTTATCCTATTTCTTGGATACAACTAGTGTATAGACCCGATTGGGCTAGTTTTTTATGGTGGAAAGAGGCAGGTGGTTTTGAAATTAATTATCCAAACTATGATTGGTATAGAACAGATGATGAAATGCTAAAATCCATAAAAGAACAAAATCAATTAATCCTGGACTTTGCGCAAAAACATAGTGTACAATGGCTACAACACCACACTCACAGTGATATTTTTATAGGAACTTATAAACCGTGATTGAAATGGTTGCATATTTACTCGGTGGAGTGTTTTATGGACTCTTAATAGGTATTATACCTAGTGCAGGTGCTACTACGGGTTTAGTTGCACTTTTTGGTTTTATAAGTTATTTTGCACACGAGCCATATATGGGGGTAATATTCCTAATGGCAGTAGTTGCTGCTAGTACAACAGGCGATAGTTTTACTGCTATACTGTTAGGCATACCAGGTGCTAACAGTGCTGCTGCTACTATGGTAGATGGCTTTCCTCTTGCACAACGTGGTAGAGCAGGGTATGCTATCAGTGCCGCTGTAACAACTAGTACAGTTAATGGACTTTTATGGGGTTGTTTAGTTTTTCTACTATTACCTTGGTACACTAACTTAATTTATATATTAGGTGTTCCTGAGCTATGGGCATTTGTTGCATTGGCATTTGCAACAGTAGGATTTTTAACTAATCAGTTTTGGTTTCGCACGGTACTTGCTATTGCATTTGGAATCTTTGTAGGGTTAGTAGGTGTCAATCCTGATAACAATGAGGCAAGATTCGGAGCACAATATTGGTTCTACTTAGAAGATGGGATACAAATTATGGCAGTTGCTGCAGGACTATTTGCTATACCAGAACTCACGAGAGGGTTGTTCTTAAAACATAGCACTGCAGACGGTGAGATCCGTGAGGGTGAATTATGGGCAGGCATGAAAGCAAGTTGGAATAATAAATGGCTTGCTCTGCGAGGCGGATTCATTGGAGCGTTTATTGGTCTGCTACCTGGACTAGGCGGGCAAATGGCAGACTGGATGGCATATGGTCAAGCAGTTGCCAGTAATCCTAATGAGAAGTTTGGTAACGGTAACATCAAAGGTGTCATAGGACCTGAGGGTGCTAATAACGCACAAAAGGCAACATCAATGATTACAACAGTCATATTTGGGATACCAGGGGCAAAATTTGCTGCAATACTAATGAGCTTATTTATGTATCTAAACATAGAACTAGGCACACCAGATATCGCAGAGGATACAGAGTTATTTAAAAGTATGACATTTGGTTTTTTAGGTGCAACAGTAGTTGTTGCATTTATTTGTATGTTTTTAATTAAACCCATTAGTAAACTCGCAGCAGTGCCTTATAAATATTATTTTCCTGTGCTATTAGCTTTGATTATTTTTACCTCAATGCAATACACAGGAGGATGGGAAGACCTTGCAATGTTAGCAGTATTTTCTTGTATAGGATTTACTATGCGACATTACAAGTTTAGTAGACCCGCTATGTTAATTGGTTATATACTGGCAGAAAAAGTTGAAGGACTAACTCTTCAACTCACAGGACTTTACACTGTGGAAACACTAATAACAAGACCGATATTTATGTCACTAATATTTTGTATTATCGGGATATTCATATATAGCATAATAAGAAAAGGAAGAATAGACTATGCGTAAACTTTTATTACCTTTAGCACTAATGCTAGGATTTACAACACCAGCAGTTGCTGATTATACAATGATCGTGCCACAAAAGCCAGGCGGTGGCACAAGTCAATGGGCACAAATTGTTGCTACTGAAATGGAAAAATATCTAGACGGTGAAAAGATTGTCCTTAAACACATCCGTGGTGCAAGAGATATTCCTGGATTTAATAAGTTCCACAATAAGCTACGTTTTGATGACAAAACTATTATGGTATCTAACGGTGGTAATGGTGTTGCATTCTTACAAGAAGCAGTGGATTACAACTATAAAGACTATGATTCAGTTGGATTAATGAACCTTAATATTATTACAGCAGTTTATGGGGACCACAACCCAAATACTGATAGAACTAGTTTCAGCGGCGGGGGCGGTAAAGTTCCTGAAGGTATTGCAATGACATTACTAAAGTGTGGTAATTTACCAAACACTGAAGCATATGTTGGTTGCTTTAAAGAAAAGGTAAACTGGATAAAAGGCATGAAGGGTAATGAAAGACGTCTTGCATTTAAGCGTGGCGAACTTAATGGTACTCGTGAAAATCCTGCAAGTTTTAAAAAGCATGTACAGCCAGTAATTGACAAAGGCGAAGCACGTTTATGGTTTCATCACGGTATTCTACAACCCGACGGTTCACACGCAGATGATCCAAACTATCCTGGTATTCAGATGGAAGCACAGTTTGTTGAAATGCATGGTGCAATGCCAAAAGGCGATTTAGCAGACGCGTACAAACTTGTAAAAAGCTTCCGTGATGGTTTACAGAAAGCACTTTGGGTTAACAAAGGCAATCCTAACCGTGCAAAACTAGTAGCAGCACTAGAGCAAGTTTCAAAGAATCCTGAAAGTGTTAAGAAGATTCAAAAGAAAGTTGGTAAATACGAGTGGATGCTAGGTGATGCAGGCAATGCACAAGTTGATACACTAATGAAGTTTGTTACTGCAGACGCACTACAAACACTAGTAGAATTCAATAAACAAGCATTTGGTCTAAAATCAGTATTCAAACCAGAGCTAGTAAAGTAATGGCAAACATCTTAGTTATTAGCGGCCCACAGGGTACAGGTAATCATGTGTTTAGTAAAGTTCTTTCCATGCACAGTAATGTGCATGGGTGGAATCAACTATTGCGTGAATACTGGATTAACCATGACAGTGCCCCATTTAAAGATATCTGGAACAACCCAAAAAATATTGACAACTATGATTGGGCTGAACATGAAAACTATGTGCTTAGTGTAAGTGGGCCTTATGTTGAAAAAGACCATGACGATATAAGATACACAAAGTATCCTAAGTACAAAGAAGTATTACGTAGGCTCAACGAAAAAGGCAACTTGCAAGTTGGTATTATTGGCAGGGATCAAAATATTACTGCACAAAATCAATTGCGCAAGCGTGGTGTGGAGAGTTTGCATAACTACTTAAATAAGATTGAAGATCTCATGGAGTATCGACACACCTTTTTAAGTGTAGAATTACTTTATATGTTTAGACATCAATATGTAAAAAGTCTTGACAGTGTGCTTGATATACCTGTAGATTACACTAATGAACGTTTACACTACATACTTAACAAAGATCCAAATGCAAAATATGTACACTATGTAGAGCATAGTTGGCTAGACAAACGCAGAAACGATGTGGGACATATGATTGACGGCAGTGAGCCTCACGTTGAAAAAGAGACAATTTGAAATTAACTATTGAGCACCTAAATAAGTTAATAGAAAAATATCCAGATAATTTTGTGATTATATTTTTTAAAGGAGGGATGGCTGGTTCTGCTTTGTGTAGAATTATAAACAGCCATCCTGAGTTTTATTATAAACAAAAATATCTAAACCAAAAAGAGTATAACGATCCTCTAAAATTTCCTGACTCAGTTGAAGGCTTTAATGTACAAGATCATGGTTGGTTAGGTTTTAAAGAGCAACACTTGAGTTGTGTGCATTTAAGTTTTTACACTCCATGGAGTAATAGCAAAACTCAAGATTACATCGCTTATGGAGAAAGTGTTACTGAATATTTAGATATAGTAAGTAAAAACTATAAAGTAGCGTTAAAAACACATAAATTTTCTTTGATAGGTAGATTTAACAAATCTAAACGTATAGTCCTTGAAGGAAATAACCTTAATCGTGGTTTTGATCATCTCAAAAATATGAATTACAAGGTAGAAGATTATTCTAAAGAAGATGTTATTAGATTTGATATACAAAAATTAATGTCTCCAGAATATGATATATTTTTAGAGGCATACATCAAGTTAGTTCAAGAATTAGATTTAACCCCTAAAGTGAATTCAGTACGATCGTTTATATTAATGTGGTTGGAAAGACAAGAAAGATTTAAAAGAACTCTTTCTTAATGCTTAATTTTCAGATATTATCTTTATATGAATTACAAAGAACTCAAACAACTTATCCAAAAGCATAATCAAGCTTATTATGATAACTCTGCATCAATGATAACAGATGCAGAATATGATCAGCTATACGATAAACTTGAGAGTATGGAAAAAGCCCAAGGTTGGCGAGATCATGATTCTCCCACTAAACACGTAGGCGGTGCTGCTGGCAAAATTACTCACCCCTATAAACTATACTCTCTCCGTAAAATCTATGAAGGAGAAGAAGAGTTAGAACCTTGGATGGATGTTAAAGTCCCTAAAATTGATGGTACTAATTTAACTTTAATCTATCGTAGAGGTAAATTAAAGATGGGGCTAACTCGTGGTAACGGTGAACAAGGAACAGATATAACACATCTCGTAGGAATGTTAAAAGGCGCACCTACTACAATCGATCTCGATTATGATGAAGTGGTTGTAAATGGGGAGTGTGTGACAGATAATAATGTTGAAAACTTTATAAACTATGTGTCTGGAGCTTTGGGTTTAGATAGTCCATCAGAGTTTGCCCAACGTAATATTAGATTCATAGCTCATGACTGGTTAGGCATATCTATGGATTATGAGCCAAGAATGAAAATACTCAAAAACGCAGGATTTTTTACAGTGCTTGAAGAACAAGCTTGGGATTATCCAAAAGATGGTATAGTTTATCGTTGTAACTCTTATGCTAAATCACAACAACTAGGATATACCTCTAAATATCCAAGATTTGCAGTAGCTCTAAAACAACGAATGACTGAGACAGCAACTACAACTTTGCAAGATGTATTATGGGTAGTAGGTCGTACAGGCACCGTAAACCCAACAGGTGTTGTAGACCCTGTTGTTTTAGATGACGCCACTATATCTCGTGTTACTCTTCATAATATAGGTATTATCGAAGAACACGGTCTTGGGCTAGGTGATACAATTCAGATTGAGCGTGCTGGTGGTGTAATACCTAAATTTATTGGAGTAGTTGACCATTCTGAACACGGAATAAAAATTAATAAAAATCATGCTGAACAGACCATTGGTGTGCAGACAAAGAGAGATGGTCCTAGACTAATGGTTACTGATAAGAATAATATAAGTTCTATAAAATTTTTAGAGTATTTTATAAGAATTTTAGAGATTAAAGGATTAGGCCCCGCATCTGTTAAAAAGATGGGGCTTACTCATCCAGTAGATCTTTTTGAAGATCAAAACTGGGATAAACTTGGAGCCAATGGCTCTAAGGTCGAAGCTGAGATAGAAAGAACTAAAACTAAACCTTATGATATTGTTCTTGCTTCCCTTGGTATCTCTGGAGTTGGTAGACGAGCGGCTAAACTTATAGTCAGTAAGATTCCAGCTTTTAGAAATCTAAGAGACATTGAAACCACAGAAATAAAAGGTATAGGTCCTTCTACAGTAGAATCAGTTTTATCTTGGCTTGACGAAAACGAAGAGTGGGTACATACTCTACCTCTTCAACTTGAACAGAATGTCACGGTTGAAGACGTTGTAGGAACTCCTGCTCGAAAAGTGTGTATTACAGGCAAACTGGATATGACACGTAATGATCTAAGTGATCGCTTAGATAAGTTAGGATTCAAAGTAACATCAACTGTCACTAAAGATTGTTATGCTCTTATTACTGGCGGTGATACAACGTCATCTAAATATAAGCGTGCTGTTACTCTTGGTATAACCATCATTGACTATTGGTCAAGCCAAAAAAATGTGTTATCTGGTGATTTTTAATAAAAAGAAAAACAACCAGGATACCAAAATCCGTAACATTTCAGTTGCTTGTTATAAAGTTTTTCTGTAATATCTCTATATAAAGTCAAGAGAAAAACAAACTCTTGAAAATTCAACAAAACTTAAGTTCAAGGGGAACAAAT
>MDSZ01079684.1_pt1 | contig 22903 bp, 22 predicted proteins | sample 811201 | NCBI WGS metagenome assembly MDSZ01 (sample SAMN05326647, study PRJNA326480) | marine metagenome | isolation source: seawater | place: Indian Ocean: North | collected 2010 | reverse complement strand
CAACTTGATATAGATAATTGGTTTAAGTGTAAAATTGATAAAAAAATATACAAGCAATTAACTAAAAGGTCTGACTGGCAGGGTTTAAAACATGTTTCAATTTGGATTTTTTTTCTAATTTTATCTGGATACTTTGCCTATTTAAGTTGGGGAACTTGGTGGGCTATTCCAGCTTTTTTAATATACGGAAATATATTTATGGCCTGTAACCCTGTTTGGCATGAGTGTGGTCATCGAACCGCATTCAAAACAAGATGGTTAAATGAATTATTTTATCACATTGGGTCCTTTATGTATAATTTTGAACCGGTGAGATGGAGATGGAGCCATTTTCATCATCACAGTTATACTTTACACACCAATCCTTATGATTATGAAATACAAGTAACAAAACCTACAGATCTTTTTTATGTATTTTTGATGCATCTACCAGGAGGTAATCTTTTATTGATTTTTAAAGGAATTCTCTCTTTTCATTGGGAAACTATCAAGCATGCTTGTGGTATCACAACACCTGTAATGGAAGATTGTATTCCGGAAAATGAAAGGCCAAAATGCAGATTTTATTCCAGACTGCATATTTCTTTATGGCTTTTAATTATCGCTTATTCAATTTTTATATCAAGCTGGATACCTGTTATGTTGATTCTTCTTCCTTTTGTATATGGCACTACTCTTAGAAATATGTTTGATTTTATCCAGCATGCCGGTTTAGCTAATGATGTTAACGATCATCGTTTATGTGTGAGAACAGTGAAACTTAATCCAATTTTTAGTTTTTTATATTGGCACATGGAATATCACCTAGAACATCATATGTTCCCTATGGTACCTTCATATAATTTAAAGAAACTTCATGAATTGATCAAAGATCAGCTTCCAGAGCCTAAATATGGTTTAATTGACGCATATAGAGAGATTATTCCTGCTATTATTAAACAGTCTAGAGATCCAAACTATAAAATTCCAGTAAAAATACCACAAACTATTTAGTTTTTACTACATTCCAACATCTCAAAAATTAACTAAAAACATTTTTAATTATTTTTTTTCATGTTATCGTTAATCATATTTAATTCAAAGGGAGGAATTATGAGATTAATATCTAGTTTATTAGTTGCAGGAATTCTTACTGTTTCTACAGCTGTAGTTGCTAAGAAGCCTTTATATATGTTTATCACTCATGCATCAGTTGGTGCTGCAAGTAGTGTATTCTGGCAAGCTGTTAAAAATGGTATGGAAGATGCATGTGAACTTTATGAAGCAGATTGCCAAATGGTATATCTTCAATCTGAAGATGGAAACATTGGTGAAGAAATTGCAAACTTCAATGCAGCAATAGCTGCTGGTGCTGATGGTATTGCAACGACAATCTATGATGACATTACATGGGATGATCCAGTTGATGAAGCATTAGCTCAAGGAATTAATGTAATTTCATTTAATATTGATGATGAAAATACACCTAACAATAGACAGGCTTACATTGGACAAAGTCTTAGAGTTGCTGGTTATGACCTAATGGTTGACCTAAACAAAAGATTTTTACCTCAAGAAGGACCAATGCATATCTTAATAGGTGTAAATGCACCAGGACAAGTTTGGTCTGAAATGAGAACTAGTGGTGAAGAAGACTGGATTAAAGAGTTTGCAGCTGCAAACCCAGACAGAGATATCACTTATGAAAAACTTGATGTTGGATATGCTGAAGATGTTATGAACAGAGCATCTGCATATATCTTAGCTAATCCACAGACAAATGTTTATGTGTCTTCAGGTTTATGGGGACCAGATCTAGCAATTGCACTTGAAGAAAACGGATACAACAAAGGTGATGTTATCATTGGTGGTTTTGACGTAGTTCCAAGTGTTGTTGAATGTCTAAAATCTGGCTGGTGTCACGCTACTGTTGACCAACAACCATATCTTCAAGGATATCTTCCTGTAGTACAATTCTTTTTAAGAGATAAGTATGGTTTAGGTGATTGGAGTGTTAACACTGGTGCCTTAATGCTTCACAAAGAAGACATGGCTGCCTTAGAAGAATATTCTAAAGCAGGTGTTAGATAATAAATCAATTTAACTTAATATCAGGGGTAATAACTTCTTGCCCCTGATACAAAAATAATTATATTTCAAAAAAAGTTTTATGAACATAAGAAGATATTTTAAATACGTGGCTTCAAGACCTGAATTTGCAGCACTTTCAATTTTTGTAATTATTGCAATAACTTTTTATGGCATAAATGAAAATTTTTTAAACTTTAGAAATCTTAGAGTTCTATTTACAATTTCACCAGAAATAGCTTTAATAGCAATGGGCGCAACTATATTAATGGTTTCAGGAGAATTTGATTTATCTGTTGGTTCTGTTTTTGCTTTAAGCGGTGTTGTTATGGTTGTATTAACCAATGAGGGCGTAAATGCTCATCTAGCTTTTACTATATCTTTACTAATGTGTTTAGCAATTGGATTTATTAATGCTACAATTACCATTCGATTTGGAATACCATCTTTTATAGCTACTTTAGGAACTATGTTTATGGTTCGTAGTATAGCAATTGTAATTGTTAAAGCTGACTTCCCAACTTTTCCAATGGAAGAAATGTACTGGTTAAGAGCAATATTTGCAAATCCTATCCCAGGAACTATTTTTAGAATGTCTTTCATATGGTTTATTTTAATAACAGTATTATTAATATTTTATCTTCATAGATCTAATTATGGTAACTGGTCTTATTCTACAGGTGCCAATCAAGCTGCCGCTAAAGCTATGGGCGTTAATACCAATAATGTAAAAATTCGTAATTTTGTCCTTTGTTCTTTTTTAGCAGGTCTTGCTGGAATATTTATGGTTTTGAGAACAAGAGCAGCTTTTCCTTCAGTTGGAGTTGGTTACGAACTTCAAGCAATTGCCGCTTCGGTTATTGGAGGAGCATCTTTATTTGGAGGAATTGGAACTGTATTTGGAGCGCTAGTTGGTGCTTTTTTACTTAAATTTTTAGATAATGGTCTTGTAATGGCAAGACTAGATGTAAATTGGTTTAGATTTGCAGTTGGAACACTTTTAATTTTTGCTGTTATTTCAAATACAAATTTAAGAAGAATTGCAAATAAAATGAGGGAGTGACGATCTACATGTCAGAGTCAATTATTAAATGTGAAGGATTAAATAAGTGGTATGGGAGCATTCAAGCACTTAAAGATGTTTCTATTGATATTAAAAAAGGTGAGGCTGTTGGTCTAGTTGGTGATAATGGTGCCGGTAAATCTACATTTATAAAAATTTTATCTGGTGTGCATAAAGCAGATAGTGGAAATATTTATTTTGATGGAAATTTAGTAAAAATTAATGATGCAAGAGACTCGATGAAATTAGGAATTGAAACAATTTATCAAGATAGTGCTTTAGCGCCTACTCTCAGTATTGCACGTAATTTATTTGTTGGTAGAGAACCTCTAACTTATAAGTTTGGTTCCTTCGGATTGCTTGATAGAGAAAAAATGGCAAGAGAGTCACTAGAGGCAATCAAAAGAGTTGAGTTAGACTTGAGATCTGGAGACGAGGTAGTAGAAAACTTATCTGGTGGAGAGCGTCAAGGAGTTGTAATTGCAAGAGCTTTATATTTTAGAACTAAAGTTTTGATAATGGATGAACCTACAAACCATTTATCCGTAAAAGAAACAGAAAAAGTTTTAAGATGGATAGAAAAACTGAAAGCTGAAGGCACTACTTGTATTTTTATTACTCACAACCTTCATCATGTCTACCCGGTTAGTGATAGGTTAGTTGTATTTGCTAGAGGTGAGAAGATTGCTGATGTTCAAAAAAATGATACTTCAATTGAAGATTTAACAAAAATGATTGTTCATGACTAAAACTGGACTATATAAAAATTATGAGTCTTGTTAAGGTTGAAGAAATTGATAAAATTGATTTAAGCAATAAGAGTTGGTGGCAACCAAAAATAGATAAAAAAGAATATAAACAGCTATGTCAAAGGAGCGATTCTAAGGCATGGTTTCATACAATTCTATACTTTTCTGTATTAATACTAACCGGTTATTTAGCGGTATTATCATGGGGAACTTGGTATGCTATACCAGCATTTCTTTTATATGGATCAGTTTACGCATGTAGTAATGCAAGATGGCATGAATATGGTCACCGTACAGTGTTTAAAACTAGAAAACTTAATGATTTTTTCTACTACATTAGCTCATTTTTAGCATTTTTTGAACCAATTACATGGAGATGGAGTCATGCAAACCATCATAGCAAAACAAGATATTTAGACTTAGATTTAGAGATAGCGGATCCTAGGCCTACAAATTTACGAATACTTTTTTTTACAGAATTTTTTGGATATTATCGAGTAAAAGCTGAGTTCCAAAAAATTTTCAAACATAGTTTTAGGATCTTTTCTTCACAAAATTCATTCAGTGATAAAGAAGCAAAACTCTCTGTTGCTGATTTAGTACCTGAAAGAGAAAAAAACAAAATGGTTTGGTCAAGTAGAATTTTTTTACTTATTATTATTTTAACAATTGGCTCATCTGTTTTATTACAAAGTTTTATTCCTTTATTGTTAATTGTTACTCCACAAATTTATGGAGGACCACTTTTATGGATTTTGGCATTCCCTCAACATGCTGCTCTCAAATTTGATAGTAATGATCATAGAGAAACAACTAGGACCGTGATTTTAGGTCCGATACTCGGCACTTTTTTTTATGCCAATATGCAATATCATATTGAGCATCATGCTAGTCCACAAGTACCATTTTATAATTTACCAAAGTTTCATGAAAAAATTAAAGATCAAATGCCCAAACCTAATGTGGGATTAATTGATGCTTATAAAGAAATTATACCTGCGGTAATTAAACAGTCATCAGATCCTGACTACGAAATTAAAAGAATTATACCAGTTTAAAAAAATATTTTTTATCTCTTTTCTAAATTATTTAAAAAAATATCAAGTTCTTTTTCGTCTATATTTAAAATGTGTTTTGATTCAGGAAAAGAACCAGATTGCACATCATTATAAAATTCTTCAAACGCATTTTCTCTCTCAATTTGAAGTCTTTTAAATTCATTTTGAAAATTTCTATACATTTTTGCATGTCTTGGTATTTTTCCTTCTGTAGTACCTAAAATATCACAGCCAAATAAAAACTCTGCATCACATCCTGGGCCACTTCCCATTGAGACAACTATAGGCTCAACTTTTTTCGTAATTGCCTCGGCAACTTTAAATGGAACACATTCCATTTCAATTGCTACACCACCAGCATCCTGTATTTTTAAACATTGTTCGTAAATGTTAATAGCTTCTTTAGCATTTTTACCTACCGCCTTAAATCCACCTGTCCAAGTTCTTCTACTTGGAACTAAACCAACATGACCTAAACCAGGAATACCTTGTTTATAAAGTCCTTTAATAAGATCAAAATTATTGTGACAATAAAACATATCTATTCCATGTTCGAGCGCCTTAAACGCAACTCTAGTGGCCTCTATAATACCGCTATATAATGTATCAGCTGCACCCCAATGCATAAAAGCATTTGGAGCGGCATTTCTTATTTTAATTATTTCATCAAATTCTGGATGGTTGTCTGGGTTTTGGTACAAGCCTGGAGAGCCAGTTGCTAACATCTCAAAACCCACTTTGTTTGCAGCATTAGCTTCTTCAACATTTTTTACTAAAATGCTGACAAGCTTTTTCTTTCCTTTCATTTCATATAAATCTTTAACTGTTAATTTTTTGCTCATTATTCTAAAAAATCATCTAAAAAATTAAACTTTATGGTTTTACATTTTTTATTTTCAATTATGATAAACATTATTAGGAGAAAATATGATAAGTCAAGACCATATCGATCAATATAACGAAGAAGGATATACAATTGTTGAAAATGTATTTTCAAAAGAAGAACTACAACCAGTCCTTAATGAATTTGAAGATATTGTTGATGAGTTCGCTGAAAAAGCTTTTAGTGCCGGAAAAATATCTAATAAGCACTCTGATAAAGATGTATTTAAAAGATTAGCAGCACTTGAAAAAGATTTTAAAGGATCATCTGTTTTAATACATACTAAAGGACAGCTAAGACCAGAATTAGCAAATTTATGGGCTTCTCCTAAACTTTTGGATATTGTTGAAAACTGGGTTGGAAAAGATATTTCAGGACATCCAGTTTGGAATATTAGATCTAAAACTCCTCAAACTGCCAGAATGACAGTCCCGTGGCACCAAGACTCTGCATATTTAAAAGAAGGAGCAGAAAAAACAACACAACCAGCTGCATGGATCCCTTTTTTAGATGTAAATAAAAATAATGGATGTATGCAAGTAGTTAAGGGAGGTCATGATCCTCAAAGAGTTTTAAATCATAAACTTGAAAAAAAAGATGGTGCGGTAAAAGACTCATGGTATTTATTTATTGAAGATCAAGATATTCCTGAACAAGATGTGGTAACATGTGAAATGAAAGTTGGCTCTGTTCTATTTCTTCATCAGCTTGTTCCTCACAGATCTCTAGAGAATTTTTCAGATGATGTAAGATGGAGTGTAGATTTAAGATTTCAAAACCCTAAGGATGAAGCTGGTTTTCATACTGGATTAGTAGACCCCATCATAATGAGAAAATCTGAAGACTCAAGTTATAGACCTGATTGGAAGGCTTGGTTTAAAGGCGTTGAAGAGGATCATAAGAAATTTAGAGGATTATCTGATAAAGATGAATTTGACTCTACAGTTAATGGTTCTTGGCTAGATCGATGGGACAAATAGCTAAATACTAAGTTTTAAGTCTATTTAACATTTCTTTATATGACTCTTCAGTACCATCATTGAATGTGCCGAACCACTTATCTAAATAATTCGAAGTATCTCCACTATAATTACATTCAAAATATTTATGATGAAGATAGTGAAAGTAAGTCCCTGTATGAAGGTGAATTCCATTTTTAAATACTATTTTGTCAAAACCACTGTGCCCAGCATGAGGTGCAATTCCTGCATGAAAAATATGCCATAGAGCGATTAAAGGATGCGAAGGAATAATCCAGTGTATTAAAATTCCTGAAAAATATAGTACATGCTCAATTGGATGCATTGCTAATCCTGACCAAGGTCCCGGATTAACATTATAGTGATGTACTCTGTGAGCTAACTTATAAAAAATTTTAGTATGTAGAAGTCTATGTGTTAAATAGAAATGAATGTCTCTAATAATAGGTACAAAAAAAAATAATATTAAACAATAAATTGGATAACTATCCCAAGAAATAGAATATATTAAATTATTTGCAAAGGCCCATAATGTAAAATATTCATAAATTGTCCAAATTGGTATAGCACTGCAGAAAACCCAAATAAGATTGTCTTTTGTTTGGTCCTTAAAGAAAAATTTTTTATTTTTTTCTAAAAATTTTGGATTATATTTAAAATTATTATTTTGGGTTTTATTAATATAAAAATGAAGGTGAAAAAAACCGGCATAAATAAATACTAAAAAAGCATTCCTTAAAAAAATATAGATAAATGAAAATAAATTTAAATCTTTCATTTGATCTATTGGCGGAGTAAAAAAAAACCATACTAATAATGCCATAACTGCCCAAATAAATTGCATAGGAAAAATGTAGCCATTCCATCCAAATACCCATTTGATTAATTTAATTGGTTTAAATGGAATTATATACCTTGGCATTGGAATGATTTTTTCAAATGGTTTCCAGTTATCTTTGTCATCACGGCTACCAAAATCTTTATCTTTAATCATTCTAAATATATTATTCATAATAATAGATATTGAAATAGTAAAATAAATGAATATTTTGTTAGTATGCATGTTGATCTTGAAAACTGGTACAAACCATCTATTGACAAAAAAAAATTAAAAGAATTAAGTAAAAGAAGTGACTTACCTGGATTAATTCATTTTTTTATATATTTTTTTATTTTATTTGTTTCAGGTTATTTGGCTTACATAACATGGGGTACAGTTTGGTCTGTTTTTTTCTTTTTTATTTATGGAACGATATATGCATTTAGTGTTGCAAATTGGCATGAAACTGTTCATCGAACCGCGTTTAAAACAAGATGGATAAATGAATTTTTTTATCACATTAGTTCTTTCATGTGTGATTTTGAGGGTTTTAGGTGGAGATGGAGTCATACATTTCATCATACTAAAACTTTACAAACTGAAGACGATTATGATCATGAAATTCAAGTTTCTAGACCAACTGACCTAATTGCATTTTTTCTTAATTTCATTCCATTAACAGATTTATTATTTCCTCATAAGTTAATCAAATATGAGGTTTTAAAACATGCCTTGGGTATTTTGTCTCCTGTAGTTAAAATATCTGCTCCTGAAAACCAAAAGAAAAAAATTATTTGGAATTCAAGATTTTATGTTCTTATATGGTTAGCTGTAATCGCCTGGTCAATTTATACTTGGTCAATATTACCAATAATATTTATTATCATTCCAACATATATTGGTAAACCAATATGGTTTGCAGTTAATGTGACGCAACACTTAGCTGCAAAAATAGACACAAAAGATCATAGATTAAGCACTTACTCAGTAAGAATAAATCCAATATTAAGTTTCTTGTATTGGCATATGGAATATCATCTTGAGCATCACATGTTTCCAATGGTACCTTCATACAATTTGAAAAAATTAAGAGAAGAAGTTGATGATCAGTTACCTAAGCCATTTAAAAATCTCTATGATTTCTATAAATCAGTTCTGCCATCATTAATCGCTTTAGCTTATAATCCAGATAATTATTATAAAGTTAATTTAAAAACAAAATAATTTAATTTACCAAGATCCAGAATTTTCCATTGAACTCCAAGGCTCTGATATAGGTAAGGGTTCACCTTCTTGAAGAAGTTCTATAGATATTCCATCAGGAGATCTAACGAAAGCCATATGTCCATCTCTTGGAGGTCTGTTTATAGTAATCCCATTTTCCATTAGTTTTTTACAAATTTCGTATATATTTTTTACATTGTATGCTAAATGTCCAAAGTTTCTTCCGCCAGTATATTTTTCATGATCCCAATTGTAAGTTAGTTCTAGCAACCCAGTTTTATCATCACTATTTTCTGCTGCTAGAAAAATTAGTGTAAATCTACCTTTTTCGCTCTCCTTTCTTCTAACTTCTTTGAGTCCCAAAAGATTACAATAAAAATTTAAAGATTTTTCAATATTTTCTACTCTAACCATTGTATGTAAATATTTCATATTAATATTTATTATATTTAATTTATAATTAGACTACAATAAAATATAATTAAATTTTTAAGGGAGATGTAATGCAAGATTATTTTAAAAATATACCTGAAATAAAATTTGAAGGTGAAAATAGTATGAATCCACTAGCTTTTAAATTCTATGATGAGGATAAAATTATTTTAGGAAAATCAATGAAAGAGCATTTACGTTTCGCAACTTGTTATTGGCACACATTTACTTGGCCCGGACTAGATCCTTTTGGCGGCCAAACTTTTGATAGACCATGGATGAGAAGTGGTGATCCAATTAAAATGGCAGAAGAAAAACTTAATTCAGCATTTGATTTTTTTACCAAAATTAAAACTCCCTTTTTTTGTTTCCATGACAGAGACATATCTCCTGAAGGATTAAATTATAAAGAAACACAAAAAAATTTCTTACATATCATTGATTTAATGCAAAAGAAAATTGAAGAGACTGATATGCAATTATTATGGGGTACTGCCAATGCATTTTCCCACAAAAGATATATGAGTGGAGCATCTACAAATCCAGATCCAGAAGTTTTTGCTTATAAAGCCGCTCAAGTAAAAGATTGTATGGATGCAACATTTCAACTTGGAGGTCAAAATTATGTTTTGTGGGGTGGTAGAGAAGGTTATGAAACAATATTGAACACAAATATGGCAAAAGAAATGGATAATTTAAAAAGATTTCTAGAGTTAGTTGTTAACTATAAATATAAAATTGGTTTTAAGGGTCAAATATTGATTGAGCCAAAACCTCATGAGCCTACAAAACACCAATATGATTTTGACTCTGCTGCATGTCTTGCTTTTATTAGAAAAGCAGGACTTGAAGGAGAAATAAAACTTAATATTGAAGCAAATCACGCAACATTATCTGGTCATAATTATGAACACGAAATAGCATATGCAATAGCCAATGATGCTTTAGGTAGTCTTGATATTAATAGAGGGGATACTTTGGTTGGATGGGATACAGATCAATTTCCAAATAATTCAGCTGACTTAATAATGGCTTTTTATTTTATTTTTAATAATGGAGGACTTGGAAGTGGTGGATTAAATTTTGATGCAAAAATTAGAAGACAGTCAATAGATCCAGAAGACTTATTTTATGCTCATATTGGGGGAATGGATGTATGCGCCAAAACTTTAATTGCAGTAGAAAAATTAATAGAAGATAATGTAATTCCTAGTTTTATAAAAGATCGTTATTCTGACTGGGATGGCGAATTAGGCAAATTTATCCATAATAAGGACTCTTCATTAGAGTCAATTCACCAAAGAGTTATTGATAACAATATTGAACCAGAAACACGATCTGGAAGACAAGAATATTTAGAAAACATTATAAATAAATATTTATAGTCCTTATTAAAGAAGTCGGATATTGTAGGGTATAATTTTTATTAACGTGAAGTATTTTGAATTAGATACACAATCGCAGTTTGCAGAAAAAAACCTATGTTTAGCCATTGGTAATTTTGATGGATTTCATAAAGGCCATATTGCTGTTCTTGATTCTTTAAAAAGAATTGCCATTGATAATAATCAACCTTCTGCAATTATGAGTTTTAATCCTCATCCAAGGGAGTTTTTTGATAAGAAAAATGAAAATTTTAATATTTATTCAAAAATAGATAAAATTAACTTTTTAAAAAAATTAAATATAGATATTTATATTGAATTTAATTTTGATCTAAACCTTTCAAAATTATCAGCTAATAAATTTATTGAAGATATTTTGTTAAATAAATTAGATATAAAAAATGTAGTAGTAGGGAAGGATTTTAAATTTGGAAAAGATAGAACTGGAAATTATGAAATACTTAAGAATTATTCAAGCACAAATAATTTTAACACTTATCTTGTAGACTCAATAATGCTTTCTGATAACTCAAATAAATTTTCTTCTTCAATTATCAGAGAGAATATTAAAAATGGCCAAATGGAAAATGCAAACTTTGCATTAGGAAGATTTTGGCATATGACAGGTAAAATTATTGAGGGTCAAAAAAAAGCTAGAGAAATAAATTTTCCTACAGCAAATATGGAGCCTAAAGATCATATTTTACCAAAAAAAGGAGTATATTGTGTTGAAGTTCTTTACTCTGGAAAAAAATATTTAGGTGTCTCAAATTTTGGGCAAAGACCAACAGTTGATGGTCATAAATTACTCTTGGAGACACATATTTTTGATTTTGATCAAGAAATTTATGGGAATGAATTGACTGTTCGATTCCTTACATTTATTAGGTCTGAACAAAAATTTGAAAATTTTGAAAAATTAACAGTACAAATAAAAAAAGATATAAAAGCAGCAAAAAATTACCATAAAATATAATGGAATATAAAGATACAATTTTTTTACCAAAAACCTCATTTGAAATGAGAGCTAATCTTCCTCAAAAAGAGCCTAAAATTTTGGAAGAATGGAATAAAGAACAAATATTTAAAAAATTAAGAGATAAATCTAAGGGTAGAGAAAAATTTGTTCTTCATGACGGTCCTCCTTATGCAAATGGACATATTCATATGGGAACTGCCCTAAACAAAATTTTGAAAGATGTCATTGTTCGAACTCAACAGATGGCTGGAAAAGACTCAATTTATGTTCCAGGTTGGGATTGTCACGGACTTCCAATTGAATGGAAAATTGAAGAGGAATATAGAAAAAAAGGAAAAAATAAAGATGATGTCCCTACTGTACAGTTTAGGAATGAATGCAGGGAATTTGCAGAAAAATGGATAAACATTCAAAAAAAAGAATTTCGTCGTTTAGGAGTTGAAGGTGATTGGGAAAACCCATATCTCACAATGTCAAATCAGGCAGAGGCACAAATTGTTAGAGAATTAGGAAAATTTTTAATAGATGAAAGTCTATATAAAGGAGCAAAACCTGTACTTTGGTCCGTGGTTGAAAAAACAGCATTAGCTGATGCAGAAGTGGAATATGAAGACCATACTTCAAACACTATATATGTTAAATTTTTAATTTCTGATTCAGATGATAAAGATTTAATTGGCTCAAATATAGTTATATGGACTACTACTCCATGGACTATACCTGGTAATAGAGCATTAGCTTATGGAAATGATTTAGACTATTGTATTATTAAAATTGATAAAGTTGAAGACTCAAGTTTAGCAAAAATTGATGATAAGTTAATTTTTGCCATAGATCTATTAGATAATGTTACGAATGAAATTGGTATTGTTAAGTATTCAATTTTAAAAAAATTTAAAGGTTCAAATCTTTCTACATGTGAATGTACCCATCCTTTCAAAGATTTAGGATATAATTTTATTGTAAAACCCTTTCCAGGTGAATTTGTAAATTTAGAACAAGGTACTGGAATAGTACATATTGCACCAGGACATGGAGATGATGATTATGTTTTGGGCATAAATAATAATGTTGATATTATTCAAACAGTAGAAGATGATGGTAAATACAATCATCATGCAGTTGGCTTTGAAGGTGAGCATGTTTATAAAGTTGATCAAAAAATTGCTGATAAATTAAAAGAATTTTCAAAACTGTTATTCCAAGGCACATTAAGACACAGCTATCCTCATTCATGGAGATCAAAAGCACCATTAATTTACAGAAATACCCCTCAGTGGTTTATTTCGATGGAAAAAAATAATTTAAGAAAAATTGCTTTGAAATCTATAGACGAAACAATTTTTTATCCTCCTCAAGGTCAAACTAGATTAAGATCTATGATCGAAACTAGACCAGATTGGTGTGTATCTAGACAGAGAGTTTGGGGAGTTCCTCTTCCTTTATTTATAAATAAAAAAACAGGACAGCCATTAAGAGATGAAAAAATTATTAATAGAATAGCAGATATTTATGAAAAAGAAGGGAGTAATACTTGGTTTACTGAAGACCCTCAAAGGTTTTTAGGTAATGATTATTCTTCAAATGATTTTGAACAGGTTAAAGATGTTGTAGAAGTTTGGTTTGATAGCGGATCCACCCATGCTTTTTGTTTAGAGCAACGTTCTGATTTAAAATGGCCAGCTTCAATGTATTTAGAAGGTAGCGATCAACACAGAGGGTGGTTTCATTCATCTTTATTAGAGTCATCTGGAACAAGAGGTCAAGCACCATACGAAAGTGTTTTAACACATGGATTTGTAGTTGATGGAAAAGGTAGAAAAATGTCTAAATCACTTGGAAATGTAATATCACCTGATGATATTCTTAAACAATACGGTGTAGATATCTTAAGATTATGGGTAGTGGCATCAGACTATTATGATGATTTAAAACTTGATAAAGGAATTCTTCAATCTCAGGCGGAGTCATATAGGCGAATTAGAAATACCTTTAGATTTTTAATTGGTAACTTAAATGATTTTAATAAAAATGAAATTATTAATGAAGAGGACTTTCCTGAACTTGAAAAATATCTCCTTCATCGTCTATGGGAGGTTGATCAAGTAGTCAAAAAATGTGTAAGTAGTTTTAATTTTCATTTAATGTTTACAACTTTACTTAATTTTTGCTCTAATGATCTTTCATCTTTTTATTTTGATATAAGAAAAGATGTAATTTACTGTGACAAACCTAGTTCTAAAAAAAGAAGATCATCCAGAACTCTTTTAAATATTATATTTAATTATTTAGTCAGATGGTTTGCACCATCTATTTCTTTTACAACTGAAGAAGCTTGGAAGGCAATGGGTAATAGTACAAGTATACATTTAGAAGACTTCTTAAGTTGTGATATAAAATATCAAAACAATAACATAAATGAAAAATGGTCAATTGTTAAAAATATAAGAAAAGTTGCTACAGGTTCAATTGAAAAAATAAGAGAAGATAAAATTATAAGATCAAGTCTTGAAGCTCATTTAGATATTTATGTAAGTCAGGAAATATTTTTAAAAATACAAGATGTATCATTTAATGAAATTGCTATCACTTCATCTTATAAATTAAATATAATTAAAGAAAACACTTCTGGATTTGAGCTTGAAGATATACCAAATACCAAAGTAAAAGCATCAAAATCAAATGGTTATAAATGCCAAAGATGTTGGAAATATGAAGACCATTTAATTAATGAGGAGATCTGCGAAAGATGCCACGAAGCAATAAATTAATTAAGTGACTAAAGTACTAATATTTTTTTTACTTATTTTTTTTGATTTATTTACAAAATCTTTGGTCAAAAAAAATTTATTAATAAATCAATCAATAGAAATAAATAGTTTTTTCGACCTTGTGTATGTACAAAACTATGGTGTTTCCTTTGGTATGTTATCGGGATCGGTATCCCATTGGTTTTTAATTATTTTTGCTTTACTTGTCGTTTTTCTCATTATTTATTTGATCATTATTTCAAATAAAAAATTAGAAAGGATAGCTTATTTTATAATTATAATTGGTGCAATTTCTAATATATTAGACAGAACAATAAATACTTTTGTAGTAGATTTTATCTCTATTCATTATAGTAACTATTATTGGCCTGCTTTTAATCTTGCAGATATTTATATTACTATTGGCATTATCATGTTAATAATGAGTTTTTTTAGAGTGACAAAAGAGAATAAATGAAAAGAATAATATCAATAATTATTATTTCGAATTTATTTTTATTATCTTGTAATTCGGTTAGAGATAGTGCTGGAGTAAATCGAAAAGTGATAGATGAGTATAATGTAATTGAAAATCCCCCACTAGTAATACCTCCAGATTTTAATCTACTTCCACCTGAACAAATGGAGTCAAAAAAAATAGAAGACACTGATAGTGAACTAGCTAAAGACATACTTTTTGGTCTTGAAGATAATAATAATCAATTAAGTACTAATAATTCTTTAATTAGTGAAATAATTAAAGAAACAGGTGCTGACAAAATTGATGAAGATATAAGATCAAAAATTAATCAAGAATTTGCAGGAGAAAAATCAAGTTTGCAAGATGAAACTTCTTTTATGAGTGAAGAAGAATTAGGTGCTGCAATTGAAGCCACTAAAAAAAATAATAAAAATGCAAATAAAAAAGAAAAAAAGAAAAAAAGATTTTTCTTCTTTTAATTTTAGATGAAAATAAAATATTTTAACTCAAGTTTTAAAAATTTAGATCAGGATAGCAATATTGATCAAAATATATTTAATATAATAAAAAATATGCCATCTTTAAATATTGTCTTTGATAAAAATTTGTTAGATGAAACAGTTAAAGTTGCAAATCAGTTCAAAAATAATAAGAAAAAAATAATTATTTTTGGTACAGGAGGCTCAAATTTAGGTGCAAGGGCCTTAAATAATATTATTTTTAATAAAAAAATAATTTTAGAATTTTATGATAATGTTGATCCTGTAAATTTTGAAAAAAACTTTGAAAATGTAAATTTTGATACAACTGCTTTTCTGGTTATTTCAAAATCTGGGACAACACCAGAGACATTATCTCAATTTTCTTGTTTGTATGAAAAAGCTGTTCAAGCAAATAAGGTTAAAAATTTTTTTTCTAACACATTAATTATAACAGAATTTAAAGAGTCTCCTCTCTTTACAATCGCAAAAGAAAATAATTGTTTATTATTAGAACATCAAAACAATATTGGGGGGAGATATTCTATATTTACCAACGTAGGCTTGGTTCCTGCAATAATTTCTGGATTAAATGTTTATGAACTTTTAAGTGGTGCATCTGAGGTTATTAATAATATTGAAACATATCGTCCAAATGATCTTGGAAGATATTTAACACATGAGAAAAATATACATTTTACAAATAATGTTTTAATGACATACTCAGACTCGCTATTTTTTTTTGGTAAATGGTATTTACAACTTTGGGCAGAAAGTATTGGAAAAGATAACAAAGGTATAACTGCAATTCATTCAGTTGGAACAACTGACCAGCATAGTCAATTACAATTATATTTAGAGGGACCAAGAGATAAGTATTTTACTTTCATAACTACAGATCATTCAAACAAGGGAATAAAAATAAATGATCAATTATTTAGAAATACAAATATTGATTATTTTAAAAATAAAACAATGGGAGATTTAATGCAAGCTGAGCAGCGTGCAACTCTAGAAACTTTTAAACTAAATAATTTTAATTTTAGAGAAATCCACATACCTATTATAGATGAAAAAAATTTAGGTAAATTGCTATCATTTAGTATAATGGAAACAATTGCTTCTTGTACTTATTTAAATGTAGATCCATTTGATCAACCTGCTGTTGAACAAGGTAAGATACTAACTAAGTCTTATCTAAGATAAACTTAAAAAATAAATTATAGTTTTACCATATTGTTTTTTTTGAAATACATTAATATTTTCTGGTATTTTTAAACTATCTTTAATACCTAATTCTAATGCTATTATTGTTTTATTATTAATTTTATTTATTAAATTTTCTAAAAGATTTGTTAAATCATATTTAGCATAAGGTGGGTCAATATATATTACTGAAATATTTCCAAAATCTATTTGTAATTCTGAATTAATAAGATCTTCTTCATAAATTGTGAATTCATTATTTTTACAAATCGTAAAACAATTTTTCTTCAACACGTTTATAACCTCAACATTATTTTCAAAAAATATTACTTCACTCATTCCTCTGGAAATTGCTTCTAAACCCATTGTTCCAATTCCTGCAAAAAGATCTAAAAAAATTTTATTTTCATAAATATTAATTGAATTTTTAATTGAATGACTTTTTATAATTGAAAAAAATGCTTCTCTTTTTAAAGAAGAGGTAGGTCGTACAAAATTAGTAATACTAGATAATTTTTTGCCTTTGAACTTACCTCCAGTAATACGTATCATTTAACAATTTGTTTCAATTTTTGAAATTGGCCTTCTTTAAGATTGCCAAGTTTATATGGACCAAATCCAATTCTTATTAATTTAACAATATTCCACGAAAAATAATTACAAATATTTCTAATTTCTCGATTTTTTCCTTCTTTAAGTTTGAAAATTAACCAATTATGATTTTTTATTTTTTTATCAAATTTAACCCTTACTTTTTTGTAGTTTATTCCTTCAATTATAATTCCTCTATTTATTTTTTTTAAATATTCATTTCGTATTTTATTGCTAATGCAAACTCTATATATTCTCTCGAAATTTGAAGATGGATGTTCAAGATATCGAGAATAATCACCATTATTTGTTAGTAAAATTAATCCTTCACTCATGTAATCTAATCTTCCAATACTGATTAATTTTTTTAATTTTTTAGGTAATAGATCAAAAATTTTTTTTCTTTGCAAATTATCTTTTGTACTACAAATATATTTAACAGGTTTGTATAATTTCCATAATTCAACTACATTTGATTTTTTAACTATCTTATTATTAAATTTAACAATATCAAAATCATTTACTTTGTGACTTGGATGAATACATATTCGATTATTAATTTTTATTTTTTTTTCAATTATTAGTTTTTCTGCATCTCTTCTTGAACAAATACCAGCACTTGATAAATATTTTGATATTCTAATATTCACTTTGTTTCATTGATAAAATTTTTTATTATTTTTAAATCATATTTAGTAATTAAAAATTCTGGATGCCACTGTAAACCAATACACCATTTATGGTTTTTATGCTCTATACCCTCGATGACATCATCATTAGCTTTACATGATATGTTAAGGTCCTTACCAATTTTCTTTACAGATTGGTGATGTGCGCTATTAACTCTAATTTTATTATTACCACATATTTTATAAAGCAGGCTTTTTCTATAAATATTAACACTATGACTTGTTTGATTTCTTGGATTTATTTGTTCATGATTAATAGGCTTATTTTTTAAATCTTGTATTAGTGTTCCTCCACAAGCTACATTGATAAGTTGAGCTCCACCACAAATTCCTAAAATCGGTTTATTAAGTTTAAAAAAATTATTGAAAATTTTAATTTCAAAATTAGTTCTTTTATTTTTAATATTTTTAGATTTAGTGTTATTTGCTTTATATTTTTTTGGATCAATATCAAAATTTCCACCAGTGATTATTAAGCCATCAATTAATTTACAAAAATCATTAATATATTTATTTTCATGAATTAATGGAAAGGGTATTGCATCAAATTTACTTAATGAGGTTAAATAATTTTCTCTTAACGCATACCAAGGAAACTTAGAGTATGTTTTCTCCTTTTCACTATCAAGAGTTATTCCAATAATCGGTTTTTTCATTATAACTTATTTATAATATACATATTGGGTGTGTTCCATCATGAACGTTGATTTTTATATGAAAGAAGCAATAATTGAGGCTAAAAAAGCTTTTAATTTAAATGAGTTTCCAGTTGGTGGAATACTCATTGATAATATATCTGGTAAAATTGTTACGAGAGCTCATAATACGACCAATAGAGATAATAATGCTATAAAACATTGTGAATTAAATTTAATTAATCAGACTTGTGAAAAATTAAAACTCAAATATTTAGAAAATATGACATTATTTATTACTTTAGAACCATGTACAATGTGCGCAAGTGCTGCAAGCGAAGTTCATCTAAAAAATATTTATTTTGGAGCATATGACGAAAAAAATGGAGGAATTGAAAAATTTAGACTAGCTTATCAAAGAAAAAATATTTTTATGCCAACAGTTTATGGAGGCATTATGGAAAGAGAATGTAGCGCGTTATTAAAAAAATTTTTCAAAAAAAATAATGATTAAAAAAATAAATATACCTGAGTTTGGTGTTTCTGAATTTAACACATCATTTAAAGAAGTAATTGAATCTAATTTCAATTACGTAAGAATTAAAGGAGAAATATCAGAGATTAAAACAGCAACAAGAGGTCAAATTTATTTAACTCTTAAAGATGAAAATTCAATTTTAAGTGGTGTTATTTGGGATCAGAAAAAAAAATATATTGATATTAACCCTGAAGAGGGATTAGAAATAATAGCAACGGGCAAAATAACTACTTGGTCACGGTATAAGACAACTTACCAAATAGATATAGATAAAATTGAAATTGCCGGTGAAGGAGCACTTTTAAAGTTAATTGATGAAAGAAAAAAAAGACTCCAAAAAAAAGGATATTTTGATGTTAATAATAAACTTGAAATGCCATTTTTGCCAAATCGTCTAGGTATAATTACTTCTCCTACTGGTTCTGTAGTTTATGATATAATTAATAGGGTCAATGACAGGTTTCCAATGCCTTTAGATATTTGGCCCGTATCTGTACAAGGAGTTGATGCAGTAGATAGTATTATAACTGCTATTGAAGGATTCAATAAGATGAAATTAAATAAACCAGATGTTATCATTATTGCCAGAGGGGGAGGAAGCACAGAAGATCTAATGACATTTAATGATGAAAAGCTTGCAACAAGTGTTTTTACATCTAAAATACCAATTATTTCGGCTATTGGTCATGAAACAGATACAACCATTATTGATTTAGTTTCTGACATGAGAGCATCAACACCAACTGCAGCGGCTGAAAAAGCAATTCCAGTAAAATTTGAATTAATTGAAAAAATTAAAAATATACAACTCAGATTAAACACAAAAATTAATTCACATGTACAATCAAAAAAAGAAAATTATGAATATTTAAACAAATTTCTTAAATCTCCTAGCTCCATATTAAATAAATATAAAAATAAACTTTTAGATGATTATAAAAATTTGACTTCTACAATAGAAAATAAATTTAAAATATCAAAATTAAAACTCCTTAATCCAGTAACGTCTATTAATTCTCCAGAGGCATCAATTAATTTAAAAAAAACAAAAATAAAAAATCTTTCTAAAAATCTAAATTTATATACAATAAATAATTTTAAGAATAAACTTGAAACATATAAATCTAATATCAGATTATTAAGTTCAAATTCAGTATACTCAAATCTTAAAAAGGGATACTCAATTTTGATGGATAAAAATAAAGTTGTTAAGAATTCAAAAAAAATTAATACTAATGATAACCTTTCTGTTAAACTTATTGATAGTACAATTGAGATTAAAGTAAAAAAAATTAACTAAATCTTTTATGTTGCCAGAACCATTGACTTGGTTCAGATATTATCCATTTTTCAATTCTATTATGAATTTTTTCCATCATTTCAATATCATTTATTTTTAAATCATTGTGGTAAAATGGCTCTAAAAAAGTTAGTTCTATATCACCATTTTTAACTCTTTTATTTTGTATTGGTATAATAGGTAAATTGTATTTTCTAGCCAATTTTAAAAAACCTATTTGAGTTTTAACTTTTTTTTTGAAAAACATTACATCTTCACCTGATGAGTCTTTTTGATCAATTAATAATACAATAGATAAAGAATTATTGATTGCATCAACAATATCTTTGGCACTTTTCTTTCCTTTAGGTGTATAAAAACTTTGTTTTGATACTAGTGAGTTTTCTCTGATATTAAGTATTAGTTTATCAATAAAAACATTATTTATATGTCTATAAATGCCACCAATATTTATTCCAATTCTATCCAAACTTGGAACTAATACTTCCCAATTAGATTGGTGAATACTTATAAAAATTGCCTGTTTTTTATTTTTTATACAATCATTAATATTTTCCATCTTATTATATTTTATTTTTTTTTTATCAAAAATTTCATTCAATCTTAATAGTTCACAAATTGTTACACCAAGATTATCCCAACTTTTTTTAATAATTATTTTGATTTCTCTTTCTTCAAGATTTGGAAAAACATGTTTACAATTATTAATTGCAGTTTTATTTGCTTTAGTAAACCTACCAAACGTCATAAATACAATTGATGAAAACTTAACTGATAAATTTAATGGTAGAAATTTATTTAATAAGTAAATTAATATAACAACAATATACTCTAGTAAGTAAAAGATTTTTTTCATAAAGAAATATCATTAATTTTATTTTCTAACAAATTACCTAATATTTCCATCAATATTTCTTCATCTTCAAACTCTATTTCACCATCTAAAGTGCTTACCAATGATCTATACGACTTGGGAATTCTAACAAAATCCTTTTTAGTTGTAACAAGTACTGATTTTGTCATATTTGCAGTTTCGGCCAAATTTAACATATCATTTTCATCAAAAATATGGTGATCAGGATAACTTATTTTCTTTTCTAATATAGCTCCTTGTTCGTTCAAAGAATTATAAAATTTTTCTGGATAAGCTATTCCGGCAAATGCAGTTACTTTTTGATTTTTATATATTTTATTATTTCTACTAATTTGAAATTTAGCATGAATTAATGGAACACTATTAGATATTTTTCTTTTGATATCCTCATCAATTTCACCAATTACAATTATTAAATTTGCTCTTGAAATACCTCTTGAAATACTCTCTCTTAATGGTCCAGATGGAATCACTCTTTTGTTTCCAAAACCTTGTTCACCATTTATTACAATAATTGAAAAATCCTTTTGTAATGTAGGATTTTGAAATCCATCATCCATAATAATACAATCAGCACCATTTTCTTTAGCTAACATAAATGATTTATTTCTATCTTTTCCTATCCAGGTTGGTGCTATTTCTGAAAGCAAAATAGACTCATCACCAACACTTTGAGCTGAATGCCATTCTTTTACAAGTGTATTATTATTTTCAATTCCTCCATAACCCTTCGATACAAAATGAGGTTTAAAACCACTTTGTTTAAGTAATAAACCTAACTTCAAAGCTACAGGTGTTTTGCCAGCTCCCCCAACAACGATATTTCCAATACATATCACTGGTAGGTCTGATATTCTTTGCCGACTTACTATATTTCTGAGTTTAGTACCAAATCTAAATAATAAAGAAAGTGGATACAATGTATTTGATAAATATGTATCACTTTTTTTATACCAAAATCTAGGTGCTTTTAACATTAATTCAAAATTAAGTTTATTTCTTCAAACAAGGATTCATTATCAAAAAATCTTTTTTTTGAAAAGTCCAGTGCTTTCTTTTTAGTATCTTCAAGTATATTTTTATTTGATATGAGTTTTTCAACTATATGTCCCAAATTGTCATTATTATCCACAATTATACAAGCCTCATTCTTCAACATTTCATCATAAATATTTTGCCAATTATATATATGAATTCCACTTATAATTGCACAACCATATTTTGCAGGTTCTATGGGATTATGTCCTCCCTTGCGGATGAAAGAACCTCCTAAAATCACTATTTCGCTATTATTAAAATAAAAATCTAATTTGCCAAAACTGTCTATTATTATGACATCATCTATAAAATTTTTTTCTTCACTATCTAATGAATATGAAAAATCATTTTTTATCAAAAATTTACTTATATGAATTATTCTTTCTGGATGTCTTGGTGCAATGCACAGCTTTAATTGGTATCTATTTATAATTTGTTTTAAATTTTTTAATATTATCTCTTCCTCAGACTTATGTGTACTAGCTAACATTATTGAAAATTTTTTTTTATTATTTTGATTAATTTTATTTTTAAGATTATTCGATAATTTTAGATTGCCTATATAATCAACGGATAAATTACTTAATATCTTGATACGATTTAAATCATTTGGACTTTGAGCATAAATTTTATCAAATGTGCTTAAAGATATTGAATACAATTTTTTTAGATTTTTCCATTT
>MDSZ01019926.1_pt1 | contig 22917 bp, 28 predicted proteins | sample 811201 | NCBI WGS metagenome assembly MDSZ01 (sample SAMN05326647, study PRJNA326480) | marine metagenome | isolation source: seawater | place: Indian Ocean: North | collected 2010 | reverse complement strand
GGACAATAATTTAGGAAGAGCACTAAAAGGATTAACTCCTTCAGATTTACCAGATGTAGTATGTGCAGAATGTGGTAATCCAACATTTAGACAAGTAGTATTATTAAAAAAAGTTTCAGCTGCATTATCTCCATCGGGTAATACAAGTTTTTTACCTATGCCTGTTTTTGAATGTAGTAATTGTGGTCATGTGAATGATGAACTACTACCAAAGCAAGGTGACTCACCATTAGCTAAAGAATAGTTATGAGTAAGATTGAAGATTCTGTATGTAAGAAAATACAGGATAGAGCAAAGGTAGGTAAAAACAAATATGGAGTCACAATGGAGAGAGGTGATTTATCATTCAAAGAATGGATGGTACATCTACAAGAAGAACTCATGGACGCCATAGTTTACATTGAAAAAACATTAGAAGAATCTGGTAAAAAATAATTGCCAGATTTTTTTATGTCAAACTTTTTTATTATATTATACTATGCAATTAAAAACACCCAAAGATTTAGCCATCAAGGCTCGTATGCTAGGAAAAAAGACAGTATCATACAGTCAATTTTCTAGATATAAAAACTGTCCAAAGTCTTGGAAATTAGCATATATAGATAAAGAAACTTCATGGGATCCATCTATATATCTCATATTCGGTACAGCTTTTCATGAAACTTTACAAACATATTTAGATACTATGTATAAGGAATCTGCTGTAAAAGCAAATGAATTAAATGTAAACAAGATTCTGATGGAATCTATGAAAAGAGAATATAAAGCAATAGTAGATGATTATGGTGAAGATTTTTCTACTCCAGAAGAACTAGGAGAATTTTATCAAGATGGTGTAGCCATAATGGAATGGTTCAAAAAGAAAAGAGGAGCATACTTTTCTAAGAAAAATACAAAGTTAGTTGGTATAGAAATGCCAATACTTTGTGAAACTGATTCTAATCCTAATATAATGATGATGGGCTTTATGGATATTGTTATGAAAGAGCATGATAAGATTGTTATATACGATATCAAAACTTCTACAAGAGGATGGAAAGCTGCACAGAAAAAAGCAAATGGAGACCAATTAAGACTATATAAAAAGTTTTTCTCTAAACAATACGGAATAGATGAAAAAGATATTATAGTAGAATATTTTATTGTAAAACGTAAGTTATGGGAAAACTGTGATTTTCCACAAAAAAGAATACAACAAGTAAGACCAGCTGCAGGTAAGCCATCACTAAATAAGGTTATGAGAGAGTTAGATAGCTTTATTTCTAATGCATTTACTCCAGAAGGAAAACATAATAAAGAATCAAATTATCCTGCAGTAGCAGGACCTAAAAAAATAAATTGTAAATGGTGCGAATATCGAGACAGAGAAGACCTTTGTCCAAAATCAGAAAGAATAGTGGAATGAAAGTAGGAATAATTGGAAGCAGTCACTATGAAAATAAAAAAAGAATCAAAGAAACTGTATTTAAGTTAAAGCAGAAATTTGGAGATGATTTAACAATAGTTAGTGGTGGATGTGTAAATGGTGCAGACAAGTATGCTAAAAAATATGCATTAGAACTTGGATGTAATTATTTAGAATGTAATCCTGCTCATACTCCAAAAAATTTATATTCTTACATGAGAGAAGAATGGTATGGAAAGCAATACTCAATAAGAAACTTTCATGTTAGAAATAAAATATTAGTTGGTATAGTTGATAGAATAATTGCCTTTGTTCCTGAAGGAGTTAGTTCTAATGGAACTATAAGTACTATAAATTATGCCAATAAATTTAATAAAAAATGTATTGTAATAACTTAACTTTCTAAATATATTCATATATTTATATATATAGTTTAGGAGAATAGTTATGAAGAAAACAAAATTAACCTCAGTTAAAATTGATGTTATTGCACAAAATAAGTTCAAATATATTTGCCTAGAAAACGAAATGAACTTTCAAAAACTGGTAAATAGATGTTTAGTTTTGTACATTGAAGACAAAGATTTTAAGAAGAAAATAGATAAGTTTGATTTTCAATTATTAAAAAAATAGTTAAGGGGAAAAGGTTATGAATAGCATTAAATTGCCAAAGCTTAAAGCGGTAGACCCGAATAAGCCTAAAAAGAAAACAATTTTATTATTGTCAGACGACTTAAGACTTCACTCTGGCGTAGGAACAATGTCTAGAGAAATAGTACTTGGTACTTCTCACATTTTTAATTGGGTACAAGTAGCAGGAGCTATCAATCACCCTGATAAAGGAAAAAGATTTGATGTTTCTGACGATATAAACAAAGAAATGGGAATAGATAACGCCAGCGTTATATTGTATCCTGTAGACGATTATGGAAATGCAGAAATAGTTAGACAACTAATGACAACGCATAATCCAGATGCAATACTGCACTTTACAGATCCAAGATTTTGGGGATGGTTATATCAAATGGAACATGAGATAAGACAGTATATGCCTTTAATGTATCTAAACATTTGGGATGATTTACCTTATCCACATTGGAATGAAAACTTTTATGAATCTTGTGACCTTTTAATGGCAATATCAAAGCAAACATATAATATAAATAATCAAGTTTGTCAAAGAAAGCCAAGAGTTGAAGGAGTAGATTTAACCTATGTTCAACATGGAATAAACGATAAAGTATATAAGCCAATATCTGAAACAGATGCAGAGTTTAGTGACTATTTTAATTTTATATCAGATAGAGGTTATGATAAGTTCGATAGTATATTCTTTTTTAATAGTAGAAATATTAGAAGAAAAATGGTAAGTGACCTTATATTATCATATAGACTTTTCTGTGATAGTTTATCTAAAGAAGAGGCTAGCCAATGCTTATTATTACTACATACAGATCCAGTAGATAACAATGGTACAGATTTACCTGCGTTAATAAGAGCACTTTGTCCAAACTACAATGTTCAATTTTCAACAGGTAAACTACCAAATAATCAATTAAATTATTTATACAATGTAGCATCTCTAACATGTCAGCCAAGTTCAGCTGAAGGTTTTGGTCTTAGTGTGATGGAATCAATAATGTCAGGAACACCAGTACTAGGAAGTGTTATTGGAGGTATACAAGACCAACTTGGATTTGAAAAAGATGATGGAACACCTGTGACACTTAAAGATTTTTCAGCTAAATGGCCAAGTAATAGTGATGGAAAATATACAAAGCATGGTGAATGGGCATTTCCATGTTGGCCACAAATAAATTTACAAGGTTCTCCTATGACTCCATATATTTATGATAGTAGACCTTCTGTAAAAGATATAGCAAATCAACTAAAAAGTGCACATTCTCTTGGTAGAACAGAATTAAAAAGAAGAGGATTGATTGGTAGAGAATGGGCAATAAAAAATGGTTTTAATTCGAAAGGTATGTGCCAAGCATTTATAGATTCAGTAGTAACATGTTTTGAAAACTTTAAGCCAAGAGAAAGATTTACAGTTCTTAACACTGAAGACCCTAAAACATTTTATCCTGATGGTATAATTTTTGGTAGTATAGATAAAGGAGAATAGTTATGAAGCAAGTATTAGTATTTCAAGGACCAGTAAGTTCTAGATCTGGTTATGGAGACCATGCAAGAGACTTGGTTAGAAGTTTTATTTCAATGGATAGATTCGATATCAAAATAATTGATATGAGATGGGGAGATTGCCCTAGAAATGGATTAACAAATGATGATAAAGCTATAGTAAAATGTTTTCTGAGAGGAAAATTATCAAAACAACCAGACGTATTTGTACAATTATCAGTACCTAATGAATTTAACCCTATTGGAAAGTATAACATAGGAATAACTGCTGGTATTGAAACAACATTAGTTGCAGCCCCTTGGATTGAAGGTATGAATAGAATGGATTTGAATATTGTACCATCTGAGCATGCAAAATCTGTTTTCATGAATACAAATTATGATAGAATGGATAATAGAACACAGAAAAAGGTAGGAACACTAAGATGTGAAAAGCCTATAGAAGTTTTATTTGAAGGAGCAGACTTAAATATTTGGCATAAAACAAATGAAATATCAAAAACGGTTGTTGATAAACTTTCAATAATACCAGAAGAATTTTGTTTTTTACATGTAGGTCATTGGCTACAAGGAGCAGAAGGTCACAGTAGAAAAGATACAGGTGGAATGATAAGAACATTCTGTAATACATTTAAGGGTGGTGCATATAAGAAAAGACCTGCTTTAATATTAAAAACAAGTTCAGCTACATTCAGTGTAATTGATAGAGAAACAATGTTATTAAAAATTAGAAGTATAAGAAATAGTATTCCAAATGCACCAAATGTTTATTTAGTACATGGAGACATGGATCCTGCAGAGTTAAATTCACTATATAACCATCCTAAAGTAAAAGCACATATAAGTTTTACTAAAGGAGAAGGTTTCGGTAGACCTCTACTAGAGGCAAGTTTAAGTGGAAAGCCTGTAATTGCTTCAAACTGGTCAGGTCAAGTTGACTTTTTGAAACACTCTATAAAATTACCAGGACAATTACAACAGGTACATGAATCAGTTGTGTGGAAAGATATAATATTGAAAGAGTCACAATGGTTTTATGTTAACTATAATTATGCTGGAAAAGTATTAAGAGAAGTATACAAAAACTATAAAGCTACTCTAGACGGAGCAAGAAAACAAGCACACTATAGTAGAGAAAACTTTAGCTTAGAAAAAATGCATAAAGACTTTGCAGTGATGGTTGAAAAATACGTTCCTGTAGAAGTAGAATTCAAAATGCCAACATTACAGGCAATAAAGAGTTAGGAAAATTATGAAAACAGAATTAACAGAAAAGTCACCTATAACAGGAAATGATTGTGTTATAGTAGAAATAATTGATGGTAAAACTTCAAAAATATGTATGGAATCAGGATTCATGACCAATAGTGATTTTAGTATAGATAATGAAGAATTGTTATCTAAATATGAAGAGTCAATGCCTGAACTAATGATTGATACAAAATTAAAAGATGAAGAGTTAGGTCAATATTGGTACCTTACTTCGGTACAATTTAGAACAGGAATGATATATCCTCAACCAAATGAAAAAGATGCAAATAATTATGAATGGGCATTTACACCTATAGTTGAGCTATCAGATGAAGAAAAGAAAAACTATCCGATACCTGGAAAAGAAGGTGAATATTATGGTACAAGACTTGCAACTGAAATAACTGAAACTTACAAGAGTGACCAATTTAAGCATGTATGTAAAAGAGCAGGAGCAGTAATAGAAAGTGAGTAATCTAACACAACATAGAACTAGAATCAGAAAGAGATACAATTATTCAAAAGGTTCTTTAGAAAAAGGAATGATTGTTGAAATGAGCTACAAGAGAAGAAAAAAGAAAGGTGATGCTTCTAGTTTAGAAACAAAAAAATACATGGTTATGGTTCTAAATAGTAATTTTAGAGGTTACATGCATGGAATAAGTTTAGAAAATATCTCATCTACAAAGTTAAATGATATTGCAAGTGATTGGGGATTAGTAAATGTAGGAAGAGGTTCAGCATTTGTAACTCAAGGAATATTGACAGGATTAAGAATACCTAAAATTCAAATGGTAGAATCTTCGGGTAGATTTTATTCATCAAGATTCAAAAAGTCAAAATCTCTTTATGACTCATATAGAACTTATGATATAGCAAACATAGGTTCAGTTGCAGTCGTTGATTATGAGTGGGACAAGCCAGTATTTGTTCAGTCGTTCCAAGAAGTTATAGAAGCACAAAAATTAGAAGCTGAACTTGCAACTAAAAAAGAGCAAGAAGAAAAGAAAAAAGAAGCTGAATTAAAAGCAAAAAAGCCAACTAATAAATAGTAGGAGAAAAGGTTATGAAATTAAGTTATGCAATACCAGTTTGTAATGAATTGGTAGAACTAACTAGATTGTTGAACTTCTTGGTTGAAAATAAACGAGAAGAAGACGAAATAGTTATATTATATGATTCTGAAAATGGTTCTAAGAATGTAGAAGAATTTTTAAGAGCTAAGTCTGTAGATAATCCACAATTCACGTGGTATTCTAATCCATTAAATAAAGATTTTGCACAGCAAAAAAACTACCTAACAAAAATGTGCACAGGTGATTGGGTATTTTTAATTGATGCAGATGAATATCCTGATGAGTATCTTTGTGCATCTATTCCAGCTATTGTAGAGGGTAATCCTGATGTAGAAGCCTATTGGGTATCTAGAATAAATACAGTACAAGGTTTAACAAAAGAACATGTATCTAAGTGGGGATGGAATGTTGATAAGAATGGATGGGTAAACTTTCCAGATAGACAAATGAGATTATATAAAAATGAACTGGATAGAATATATTGGACTAGGCCTGTTCATGAACAACTAGTTGGATATACTAAGTATGCATCTTTACCTTCAAATGAAGAGTATTGTTTACACCACCCAAAAGATATTAAGAGACAAGAAAGACAGAATAATTTTTATGACACAATCTAATAAGTTTTTAATCATAATGCCTTGCTATAATGTTGCAAAGTGGGTAAAGCTAAATATACTAACCACAATGCATCAGTCTTATAGAGATTTTAGATGTATAATCATAGATGATGGTTCTACTGATAATACACAGGAAGTCGTAGAATCGACTATAAAGGGAGATGATAGATTTGAGTACATAAGAAATAAAGAAAGAACTGGTAGTTCATTAAAAAATTACTATACTGCATTTCATAACGCAAAACCTGAAGAAAATGAAATAGTAGTATGGCTAGATGGAGATGATTGGTTCTCCTCAGTATTTGTTTTAGACTATCTCAATAGTGTATATAATTCAAAAAATTGTTGGATGACTTATGGAACTTATCAGATGTATCCTTCAGGACAAGATGGTTCTCATCAATGTATAGAATTACCTGCTTCAGTTCATGACAATCACTCGTATAGAAGTTTTCCACATATATATTCTCATTTAAGAACTCATAGAGCTTTCTTATTTAACAAACTAGAAAAAGAAGACTTAATAGATGAAAGATCTGGAGATTTTTACAATGTTGCAACTGATGTGGCATATTTACTTCCAATGGTAGAGTTGTGTGGTTGTAAAGAAAGAATAGTTCGTATACCTGATATCTTACTAATACTAAATAGAAGTAATCCAAATCAAGCATCATCAAATTTAGAACACCAAAAAAACACAGAAGCTATAATTAGAAGTAGAAAAGCCAAGGAGAAGGTACAATGATAATAAATGTTTGTGATAATATGAAAGGAGATAGTACTTCAACATATAAAAAATGGACTGACTCCCACAACTGGTATAGGTCAGATGATGCATTTCCATCAACATTCCCTGCAGACTGGAAGTTTACATATTGGAAACCAACAGATAATGATATTACAGTTTTTGTGACAAAAGGAATATATGATGTAGATAATATAGAATCAAAAACTAAAATTGCACTACCATCAGATCTTAGAGATTTTCACGGTCCTATATATGATTTTATAGAAGAAAATATAGATAAGTTTGATAAGGTAGTAACGTATGATGAAAGACTTTTAGAATTATATCCTGAAAAATGTTTTGCAGCAGCCGCAATGAAACCTTGGATTTGGCCAATAGAACAGCAACAAGTATATGCTAAAACAAAATTATGCTCATTTATATCTTCAACAAAAATGTTTACAAAAGGTCACAGATATAGAACAAAAACACTAGTAGAATTGAAATCGCAGCAACAAGTAGGTAAGTTTCCTTTTATTACATGTTACGGTGAAGGACATAATCCTATACCAGAAGATGAAGGTAAAATGCAAGGTTTGAAAGATTATGCTTTTTCAATTGCAATGGAGAATCACCAATCTCAACACTATTTTTCTGAAAAATTATTAGATGTAATACTATGTGGGTGTATTCCAATATATTGGGGATGTAATACTATAGGAGAACATTTTAATTTAGATGGTTTTATTACATTCAGTAATAGAGAAGAATTATTTGATATATTACCGACAATATCTATGGAACTATATGAAAGTAAATTAGATGCAGTCAAGGAAAATCTTGAAATTTGTCAAAAATATTACTTAGACAATTTTAACTACTATGTAAAAAAGGGAACAACATGGCTACAGTAATTACATATATAAAGCCTACCCATAATTTAGATGTATTTTCAATATGTCTTGAAAATGCTCAAAAGTCAAAGTATTTAGATAAGTTTTTAATATCATTCAAAGAAAAACTTTCTGTTGATTTTATTGATGAACTAAATAAGTACGATAATATAGTTTGGAAAGATGATGTTGATAATTTTTGGGCAAGTGAAATGAGAGATTTGATATCTGAGAATCCATCTGATTATTACTATATATGGGAAGAAGATTCTCATATATTTGATATAGAACAGTTTGACAAGACCTATGAAAAATTTATTGATACAGACGTAGATTTTTTATTTACTCAAGACTTGAAATGGATAAAGCGATCAGAGCACTTATTAAATAGTAATCTTGTTTTAGATGAAGGAGACTTTAGATTTTTTTATTGGGGAGCTAGATATGCTGAACATTGTAGAAAAACTTCTGCAGATTCATTAGTTAACGGTGCATATCCAGTTACAGTTGCAGGAATATTTAGTGCAAAACTTATTATAGAATTATTAGATACTTTCTTGAATTCTAATCATTGGAAAGAAATAACCTCGGGTAATTTTAGTCATTTTCACAATAATCCAAAATTACCACATAGCTTTGAAGTTTTTCCAGAGTTTTGGTGGGAAGAAAAAGGTGGATTAGGTAATCTAGAATATAAAGCTATGGTTTGCAAAAAACAATATGCAGAAGAATTAGGAGGAAGACTAGTAGAAAAGTTATGATATTAGGATTAAAGGGAAACTCAGGTTGTGAATTACACATTTTAGGAGACAAGATACAAAAGTCTTGTATACCTAGCTACAATGAAAGGCTAGAAATACAGTGTAAAAAGCAGTCAGAATTTAACAACAATTTATTCATAACACCAAAGATTTATGAGTCTGGTATAAATGAAGATGGAAGATTCTTTTTTAATATGGACTTTTTACAATGTAAGACTTTTGATAAAGTATTTAGCATAGCAACTAAAGATAGTTTAGATAGTATGATTGGAAAGTTAATAAATTTTGTACAAGGAAACATAGAAAAAGATGCAGAATATTCTAGTAAAATACTAACTTCTAAATATGAGTCAGTAAAAAGTAACATAAGGGTACAGAAAAATATTGATATTAGTTATTTAGACGATGTTTTTTATTCATTAGGTGAAACTATAAACATACCTGCGGGATACTGTCATGGAGATTTAACATTTTCTAATTTACTATTTGACGGAGATGATATAGTTTTATTAGACTTTTTAGATACTTATTTAGATTCACCAATACAAGATATTGTAAAAATAAGACAAGATACAAAATATTACTGGTCTATTAGAATGTTAAATTGTAAATTTGATAGATTGAAAATGATTCAATGCCTAAATTATATTGATGAAAAAATAGATTATGAATTTTCAAAAAAGAAATATTATGTAAAGTACTATAAGATTTTTCAAATTCTAAATTTACTTAGGATAGTACCTTACTGTAAAGAACAAACAAATGTTAATTATTTAATAAATGAAGTAGATAAGTTATGTCAACACTAATAATACCATGTGCAGGTAGAAGCACAAGATTCCCTAACTCTAGACCTAAATGGTCTCTTACACATCCTTATGGAGACTTAATGTTTATACAATCTATAAAGGGATTAGACTTAAGTAAATACTCAGAAGTAGTATCTGTTTTTCTAAAAGATGATGTAGAAAGATTTAATTTATTAGACGGTTTGAATCAATCTCTTGGAGAAATTGATGCGAAAACGTCAATAGTCTTATTAGAACAGCCAACATCCAGTCAAAGTGAGACTGTAGCTGAAGCTATAAGTGCACTAAATATTAAGGGAGACATTTTGATAAAGGATTGTGACGCATATTTTACAGCAGAATATGCTAGTGGAAATTTTGTTTATACTTCAAATCTTAGAGACGTTTCAAACATTAAAGCAAGTAGTAAAAGCTATGTTGATGTAGATAAAAACGGAATAATACAAACTATAGTAGAAAAAGACGTTATTAGCAATGAATTCTGCTGTGGTGGATATGGTTTTTCAGATGCAGAAAAGTTCGTTGAAACATATAAAAAGTTAAAAGATTCTGCAGAAGGTGAAATTTATGTTTCACATATAATATTCCAACAATTACTTGACGGAGAACAGTTTATTACCTGCAATACCTCAAACTTTAATGATTGGGGAACACTAAAAGATTGGAATGAATATAAGAAACAGTATAAAACATTATTTTTAGACTTAGATGGAGTACTGGTAGAAAACTCAGGAGAGTATGTTGGAAAGAAATGGGGAACAACAGACGCACTAGAATCAAATAAAGATTATATAAATAATCTATATGAAACAGGAAAGGTTAGAATAATTTTTACAACATCTAGAAAAAGTAAATTTAGAGATGAAACTATTTCACAATTAGAAAAATGTGGAATAAAATATCATACAATAATATTTGATTTACTACATTGTCAAAGAATATTAGTAAATGATTTTTCTAGTAGTAATTCTTTTCCAACTGCAAAAGCAGTCAATCTTCCAAGAAATAATGACAATTTAGAAGAATATCTTTCGGAGAGTTTTTAATGGCAAAAATACTAATAACAGGAGGAGCAGGTTTTATTGGTTCTCAATTAGGCAATAATCTTGATAAACAAGGACATGAAGTTATATTATTAGATAATATGAGTTTTGGACATGAAGATAATTTAGTAATAGACGGAAAAAAGTTTGGTACCTTTATTTTAGATGATATAAGAAATAAAAGTTTGTTTGAACATACTAAAGGTGTAGATTACGTGTTTCATTTTGCAGGAATAGCACCTTTACCAAATTGCCAAGAAGATCCTTATGAAGCTGTAGAAATCAACGTTGCAGGTACAGCAAATGTATTAGAAGCGAGTAGAGTTAACGGAGTAAAAAGAGTTATATTTGCAAGTACGAGTGCTATATATGAAAACAATGATTTATTTCCATGTAAAGAAGAAGATGAAGTCTATCCAGACCTAGTATATGCTACAACAAAATTACAGTGTGAGCATTTATGTAACGCTTTTACAAATAGTTATGGAATGGATATAGTATGCCTAAGATTTTTTAATGTATACGGACCTCATCAAGATTTTAAGCGTAAACAACCACCTCTAATAGGTTATTTAATAAAAGAATTTATGACTGGAGGTACACCAATTTTGCATTCTGATGGCAATCAAAAGAGAGATTATGTTTATGTTGATGACTTACTTGAAATGTGCAATATTGTTATGTTACATGATAAAGCTCCAGGAAATATCTTTAATGTTTCATCAGGTATACCGATATCTGTAAGAGATATTGTAAATGAGATATCTAGTAACTTTGAAAAAGTTTCAATGCCAACATATAGATCTGCAGATTTATTTTGGGAAAAATATCCTAATCTGTTTCAAGGAAAATATCCTTTGAAAATGGAAAGACTAAATAAAGAAGTAAACAAATATAGTAAAGGTTGTGTAATAAAGTCAAGTGAAATTTTAGGATGGAAAGCTAAAACTAGTCTGGAAGAAGGATTCAAAAACACAGTTAAATATGCAGTTAAGATGGGAATATAATTATGAGTGAACCAAGAATAGCACTACTATTAACAGGAACTATTGGCAAAATATATACAAATAAAAGATCGTATGATTGGTCAGAAGATGTAGATTATAGAATAGGTTTAGAACATTATCGTAAAAATATGTTTGATGTTAATCCTAATATAGATGTTTTTATACACTGTTGGGATAAACAATATGAAAAGCAAGTAATAGAAGACTATAATCCTAAAATAGCGCAGTTCCAAGATCAGATAAATTTTCCTGAAAGGTTCACACCTTCAGAACCATTTGATGATAGAACACTAATTAGAAGAATGTATACAAGAAGTAGATGGTATTCTGCAGCAAAAGTATCTGAAATGAAGAGGTCTTGGGAAAAAAGTAATAATTTTACCTATGATTACGTTATGACTTCTAGATTAGATTGTGCATTTCTAAAAGAATTTAAGTTTACAGACTATAATCCTGAAAAGTTTTGGGCTCCTAAAGATGATGTAGATATAAACATATGTAATAGTAGAAAACTATTTTTAGATTATTGGTTCTTTTCTAGTTCTGAAAATATGGATAAATTTAATTCTTTATACTTTGTTCTTGAAGATTTAGACAAGGCAAAATTTGAAAAAACTGGAAAAGGCATGAATGCACATGAAGATTCATGGATATGGGCTAGTAATTGTAATTTTGATGTTCAGTATACCCTTGATGAAAGCGTAGACCATGACTTAGTAAGAGCAATATATGAAGACTGTCACTACCAAGGAGAAGAGTTTTCAGGAATAGAAACATTAACTAAATATGATAAGTATCCTAGAGATAACGGGAGATTTTAATATGGAAAAGATATATTCAAAAGTAGAACCAACTAAATTATTACATGTAGTAAATAGATTGTCTGATATAACAGGTAGAAATGATATTATACCTGAAGATAATTTTATACAGTGTGCAACCTTAAAAATGGAAAAAGATAAAACTTTTCCACCACATAAACATATCACAAAAGATAGACACTATCCAGAACAAATTGCTCAAGAATCTTGGGTAGTAATAAAAGGAAAGGTTAAATGTAAGTTTTACGATATAGACGATAAACTAATTGCAGAACCAATTTTAGAACCAGGAGATGCGAGTTTTACATTGCATGGTGGTCACACGTATGAGATATTAGAAGAAGATACTATTGTTTATGAATATAAAACAGGACCTTATGAAGGACAGACTCTAGATAAGGTTTTCATAAATAATTAGCCAGGATTTTACCAAGTAAAAATTATTTATTATATTAAAGTATATTAAGATAAAGGAGAAGACTATGAAATTAAGTATTGGATGTGGACCAGTAAACTTTGGAGATGATTGGATTCATGTAGATGGTGGTGATTATCCACATTTAGATTCTAAAGATATTGTAAATTTAGAAAAGTATGAAGATGATACTTTTGAAGTTGTGTATGCATCGCACGTATTAGAATATTTTGACAGAGAAGAAGTATTAGTAGTACTAAAAGAATGGTCTAGAATATTAAAACCTGGAGGTAAACTAAGATTAGCTGTACCTGACTTTACAGAAATGGTAAAGCTATACTTAGAAGAAGGATACAACTTAGAAAGCTTTTTAGGTCCTTTATATGGTAAAATGCCTATGGGAGATGAAACTATATATCATAAAACAACATATGATTTTTGGAGCTTAGAAGAAGTTTTACTTTCTGTAGGTTTTACAAGCGTAGATAGATATAATTGGCGAGATTATCCTGTTCATGTAAAACATGATGATTGTTCTCAAGCATATTTACCTAAGATGGATAAAGAAAACGGAACACTAATAAGTCTAAATGTAGAGGCAACACTATGAGTATAATAGCAGGTTTTCATTCAGGTCATGATTGTTCTTTTTGTATATTAAAAGATGGAGTACCAGTAATCCATGCAGAGTTAGAAAGATATATTAGATTAAAAGAACCTATTGATGATTCTGTAAAGTTTTTATTTGATAAGTATTCTGACTTTGGTAAGATAGATGACTTTACAACTGGAATAGATATATGGGAAGGTGGAGTAAAACATAGGTATCCTGAATCTTGGGAAAAGATGCAAAGGATTGCAATAAAAAATGGCGGTAAGATACACACATTTGGCCACCATACTGCACATGCAGCTAATGCATTTTTCAGTAGTAATTTAGATAAAGCTCTTATATTTACAATGGATGGCGGTGGAGAAGAATTACAAGACAATAGAATATTAGCTTGTACATTTGCAGTTTATTGGGGAGAAGGAAATAAAGTATATAGAATAGCAGCTTTTGATGATAAAGGTCAACATCCAATAGCAAATATTGGTAGCTTTTGGACTAGATGTACAAAAAGAATTTTTGGACTTTCAGGTGGATATCCGAAAGGTCACCAAGCAGGTACAGTTATGGGAATGGCATGCTTAGGAAAGCCTAACTATGTTGGAGATTTTCTAAACTTTATGAGAACAGGTGAAGAACTAGATTATGATGCATTTAAGTCTATAGCAGATAAAAGTGAACAAGACACATTTGATGTTGCAGCATCACTGCAATTAGCAACTGAAATGAGATACAAAGAATTATTAACACCATTTGTTAAAGAATATAATCCAAAAAATATATGTTTATCAGGTGGAGTTTCTCTAAATTGTGTAATGGCTGGTAAAATATATGATTGGTTTCCATCAGTAGAAGATATATACGCAGATCCAGTGCCCTATGATGCAGGTTTAACTTTAGGTTCTGCAAGATATTTATGGCACCATGTATTGGATAACCCTAGAATAGAATGGAAAGATAATTCTACTCCATATTTAGGAGAAATATATGGCGAAGATATTGTAAAAAATACTTTAGAGTCTTTTAGTGATAAAATTAAAATACAAGAAGTTGATGATGATTTTGTAGTTGACCAACTTATAGATAAGAAAATAGTTTCTGTATTTGGAGGTGGATCTGAGTCTGGTAGAAGAGCATTAGGTAATAGAAGCATACTAGCAGACCCAAGACATAAAGAAACAAAAGATATAGTAAATGAAAGAGTAAAACATAGACAATGGTTCAGACCATTTGCACCATCTATATTACGAGAAGAGGTAAAAAACTGGTTTACTAGAGATATATCAAGTCCTTATATGAGTTTTGCAATTCCTTTGAAGAGTGAAGTACATGATAAAGTACCAGCTATTGTTCATTTTGATGGAACAGCTAGATTGCAAACAGTTACAGAAAATGATAATGCATGGTATTACAACTTTATCAAAAAGTTTAATGAAAAAACTGGTGTACCAATTCTATTAAATACAAGCTTTAATGATAGAGAACCTATTGTTGAAACACCTGAACACGCAATAAAATGTTTTTTAGGCACTCATATAGATTATTTGTACTTTAGAGAATTTGGTTTATTAGTGGAGAGAAAAGATGAGCTTCAATAAAATAAAGGAATTTGAAAATAAAATAGCAGAATTTTATGGAGCTCCATATGCAGTTGCAGTTGATTGTTGTACTCATGGAGTAGAACTATGTTTGAGATATCAAAATCTTTCTTATATAAACTGCCCAACTAGAACATATATTTCTATTCCTTTTTTAGCTAATAAATTAGGTATTGGATTAAATTGGATAGATATTGATTGGAAAGATTATTACTACGTAAATAATGAACCAAATTTTACACCAATTATCGATGCAGCAGTACTATGGAAAAAAGATAGTTATATTCCAGGAACTTTTATGTGTGTAAGTTTTCAGTTTAGAAAGCATTTAAGTTTAGGAAGAGGTGGTATGATATTATGTGACAATGAAAAAGATGCATTAGAACTTAAAAAGATGACTTATGATGGAAGACACCCAGATATTCCGTGGAGAGAACAAAACATAAGTACTATGGGATATCACTATTATATGACACCAGAAACTGCAGAGTTAGGTCTACAAAAACTACCAAAGGCTATTGAAACAGAGCCTGTTCAGTGGACAATAGATGACTGGCCAGATGTTTCAAAGATGGAAGTATTTAATAAAAAAGAAGGGGTAGACCCTTATTTACAAACGAGATAAAGAGGAAAAAGGTTATGGAAATTAAAAAAGGATGGATAGAAGTTTCACCAGAAGAATCTAATTTAGGAATAATCGATGTCGGTGAAAAACATTATAGAAGAAAAAAGGCATTTATTACTGGAATTGCAGGTCAAGATGGTTCTTATCTTGCAGAATATCTTGTAGAACTTGGTTATGATGTTCACGGTACAGTTAGAAGAAACTCAACAGCAGAGAATCAAGATACTCGTATAGCCCACTTAGAAGGTATCATTCATACATATTATGCAGATCTACTAGACCAAGGTAGTTTAGAAAGATTATTAGATGATGTACAGCCTGATGAAATTTACAATATCGCTGCGCAATCTCATGTAAGAATTAGCTTTGATATTCCTCAATTTACAGTACAAACAAACGCTTTAGGTGTATTAAATATTCTAGAAGCATATAGAAGAGCATGTCCAACTGCAAAGTTTTATCAAGCAAGTTCTTCTGAAATGTTTGGTTTAACTGTAGAAGACGATAACTTTCAAAGAGAAACTACAATAATGAATCCTGTATCTCCTTATGGTTGTTCAAAGGTGTTTGGATATAATATTGTTAGAAACTACAGAAGAGCATATAAACTGCATGCAACAAATGGTATATTATTTAATCATGAATCTCCAAGAAGAGGTAGTAATTTTGTAACAAATAAAGTAGCAAAAGCTGCAGCCAGAATAAAATTAGGACTACAAGATAAATTAGAACTAGGTAATATGGATTCATATAGAGATTGGGGACATTCATATGACTATGTTAGAGCTATGCATTTGATGATGCAACAAGATGAACCAGGAGATTGGGTAGTTTCAACTATGGAAACTCATTCTGTTAGAGAAATGTGTGAGTTAGTATTCAATAGATTAGGCTTAGACTATAAAGATTATGTAGTACAGAACCCTAAGTTTTTAAGACCTGAAGAATTACCATATTTAAGAGGTGACTCTACAAAAATAAGAACAGAATTAGGATGGAAACCAAAATATACATTTAAGGAAATGATGGAAGAAATGGCAGATTACTGGTTAGAATATTTTGGGAAGAATAAATAATGAAAATAGCATTTTTTACAGAAATACCACATAATGGTGTACAAATACCTAGAAGCCATAGAAACATGCGAACTGAGTTTGCTTGGATGGCAGCACTAGAAGCAGATCATTTTAATGTTCAAAAGCCTGAATTTAGTACAGAAGAAATATATGATTTGGGAATTGTTATTATACCAAAAAAGAATCCAAACTTTGATACAAGAGAATTAAAAAAGAAGTGTAAAGTATTAGCATCAATGCAAGAAGGGCCACATTGGTATTTTCAAGACTATGATTTAGCCAAACAATTATGGTATAGTAGTGTTCTGCAGGAAATGGATTTTCTATTTGTACATAATAAAATAGACCAAAAATATTTTTCAGGAATAACAGGTAAAAAGTGCTTTGTACTACCAAGTTTAATGGTTGAAGATTCAATATTAGCTGAAGACTTAGTTCATAGTGGAATACTTAGAAACCCTAAAAGAGAAGGTGTAATGATTGGTGGTAATTTTTGTTCTTGGTATGGAGGTTTTGATTCTTTCTTAGTAGCACAAGAATTTAGTCAACCTATATGGGCTCCATCAATGGGAAGAAAAATAGATGGAGAAGATAAAATTCAAGGTTTGAATCATTTACCATACTTAGAATGGAAAGATTGGATTATGAATTTAAGTAGGTGTAAGTATGGAGTTCACCTTATGAGAACACATGCTGCTGGAACATTTGCTCTTAACTGTGCATTTTTAGGTATACCTTGTATTGGTTATGAAGGATTAGATACTCAAATGACATGCCACCCAGAAACAACTGTCGCGTTAGGTGACATGATTCATGCAAGAGAGATAGCTAGAAAACTAAGAGAAGATTCTAATTTCTATGAAAAATGCTCAGAACAATCTAGAAAGTTGTACAATTCTAATTATGATGAGGCAATCTTTTTAGAAACATTTAGAAATAATATGGAGAAAATATAATGGATAATCCTATATATACTTGGATGGACGAAAAAGAATTCAGAATGATATCAGATGTTTTGGATTATGATACTGTCATGATGGAATGGGGTTCAGGCGGCTCAACACTTGCATTTTCAAGTATGGTATCTAAATATTATTCAATAGAACATGACGAAGAATGGTATAATAAAATAAAATTAGAACTTGAAACTTCATACCCATTAAATGATGTAGATTATAGGTTTGTAAAACAAAATAAAGAGATAGATACTAGTCAATCCACTTATGAACAGTTCAAAGATTATATCGATGAAGTTGATAATTTTAATACAAAGTTTGATGTTGTTTTAATTGATGGAAGAGCTAGAAGATTATGTGCTAAAAAAGTAATACCTTATTTGAAACCTTCTTCTACGGTTTTTATACATGATTATGTATTAAGAACTCCTTATTGGGTAGTTGAAGACTATTTCAAACTTGTAGATTCAAGCACAGATACAGTTCAAACACTTGGAAAGTTTAAGTTAAGAGAAACACCATCACCTAAAGCTTATGATTTACATTTAGGTGGAGACGAAAGATTGAATAATGAAATAACAGAACAACAAGCTAGAGCTACAAAAAAGATGGGAAGGTAATATGAAAATAAGTCTAATACAACCAGGGAGAAACAATCTCAAATATTTGAAATGGTCTTATGATTCTATTAGAAAGAATCAAGGTAATCATGAAGTACAAATATGCGTAGCAGATGACGCAAGTACAGATGGAACATGGGAATGGTGCCTTGAAATGATGAAAAAAGACGAAAATTTTGATGCTATTTGTAATTTTAGTAAAGAGAGATTAGGACATACTATTCTCTATGATAAACTTGTAAATGAAGTGGCAAAACACGATGTTTGTATGATATACCATGCAGATATGTATCTTTGCCCAGGCGCAATAGATGCAATTGAATGGTATTTGAAAGATAAGACAATAGTATCTTTAACGCGTATTGAACCTCCACTACATCCACCAGGTCCAGAAAAAATATTGGTAGATTATGGTATAGAACCTGAAGAATTTAACGAAGATGGTTTATTAGAATGGATGAATACAAGTAAGTCTGAAAGAATAGGTAAAACTACAGGAGGTATATTTGCACCTTGGGCTTTCTATAAAAAAGACTTTCAAGAAATAGGCGGTCATGACCCTATATTTGCACCCCAATCAAAAGAAGATACAGATATATTTAATCGCTTTCAATTGAATGGAATAAAATTTATACAAACTTGGGAAGGTTGTGTTTATCATATGACATGTAGAGGTTCTAGATTTGCAGATGGAGCACAAAGAAATCCTGATGGTGAAGTTGTTATGAAAAATAGAGAAACTGATGAATGGTTAGCTCAAAATCAAAAGTCAACATTAGAGTTTATTAGAAAATGGGGACACTTTTGTAAACATGATGAGTATCTAGCACCTGTTATTCCTAGTAAATATAACATTGCAATAATTATAGAAAGTGCAAGTACACATTTAATATCACTTTTAGAACCGTATTGTGATGCAATATATGCAGATTGTGATAATTCTGTACAAGAGTATATAGAACTTGCTCAACCAAAAACTTCATTTAACCTATCAGCTAAATGTAAATATTGGGATAAACTTATTCAGCAAGAAATGAAAGATGCAGGAGATTTGAAAGAAGATGTAAAAGTATATATAGAAGGAGCTAGATTTACTCAAACAGAAATGGATAATATATCTTTACTATCTGAGATATTAGATGATAGTGGGGCTGTTGGTAGCTTTGAACTAGGTAGTATTAGAGTAAGTATTTCTAAATTAGATAAATATGAAAAGGAGCTGATAGTATGCAAGTCTTAGTTACCGGCGGTGCGGGTTTTGTTGGTACAAATCTAATAAAGAGATTATTGAATGATGGTCATACTGTAACTTCAATAGATGATTATTCCACAGGCTGTATCGATAATGAGCAAGAAGGAGCCATATACTACGATTCAGACATTGTTAAGTTTTTTAAGGATAGCTCTCCTGAAGAGTATGATGTAGTTTTTCATATGGCTGCAGTTGCAAGAATACAACCTTCATTTACTAATCCTGAAAAATATATTGATACAAATTTTAATGGTACATATGAAGTAGTAAAGTATTGTTCTAGCCTTCATATACCACTTATATATGCTGGTAGTTCATCACACCATTCAGGTAAATTTAAGAATCCTTACACATTTTCAAAGGACCTTGGTGAAGACGTAATTAAGTTATATCAAGAACATTTTGAATTAAAAGCATCAATTGCCAGATTCTATAATGTATACGGACCATATCAATTAACAGAAGGCGGGTATACTACATTGATAGGAAGATGGATGAGTAATATAGAAAATAATATGCCTTGCGAAATATATGGTGATGGAACTAAAAGAAGAGATTTTACCCATGTATATGACATTGTAGATGGTTTGATTAGAATAATGAAGCAACAAGTATATGGTCATGTTTTTGAATTTGGTAGAGGTAAGAACTATTCAATAAATGAAGTAGCAAAAATGTTTGGTATTTCGCCTGAATATTTGCCTAATAAGCCGGGTGAAGCTCAAGAAACTCTAGCAGATTATTCGCATGCAGCTTCTATACTTGCGTGGGAACCAAGCTTAAACTTAATTGATTATATAGAGGAATTTAACTCATGAAAAGCATTGGAATTATAGGACAAGGATTTGTAGGAACTGCAGTTAATGAAGGACTTGCAAAATTTTACAATATCGAAACATATGATATATCAAAAGAATCAACATGCAGCTCCTTAGAAGAGTTATGCGGAAAGTCAGATGTTATATTTCTTTGTTTACCAACACCAATGGATTCATCAGGTAGATGCCATTTAGGAATTATAGAGCCAGTATTAGGTGATATAAACAACAGTACAACTGGAAAAATAATAGTTGTAAAGTCAACTGTACCACCGGGAACAACTGAAAATTGGAATAAAATGTACAGAAATATAAGTATTGTATTTAATCCTGAATTCTTAACAGAAGCAAATTCAATCGAAGATTTTAAGAATCAAAATAGAATTATTGTAGGAGGTAATAGAAGAGCCACAACTAAAGTTGTTAGAATATACAAGAAAGCTTTTCCAAAGGTTCCAATAATAAAAACAGGTTCTACGTACGCTGAGATGATAAAATACTTTACAAATTGTTTCTTAGCTATGAAAGTATCTTTTTCAAATGAAATGCATCAGATATGTGAAGGATTAGATATAGACTATGATAAAGTAGTTGAATATGCTATGTACGACGATAGATTAGGTTATTCTCATTGGATGGTACCAGGACCAGATGGAGATTTTGGTTATGGCGGTCACTGTTTTCCTAAAGATGTTAAAGCACTTATACAAGTTGCAAAAGATCTAGGTGTATCTCCTAGAATATTAAATGCTACAAATGAAAAAAATAATGATGTGAGAAAGAATAGAGATTGGGAAAAGCAAAAAGGAAGGGCAGTTGTATGACAAAGAAATATCCTGATAATATTGTCTATAACTATGAAACAGGAGAGTTTGATGCAAATAAGAAAGCCTATCCTACATCAGTTGGTGGTCAAAAGTTTGAACCATTAAAAGTAGATAAGAGCACAGCTGTAGATGCAAATCACTATTTTGAATCTAAATTAAATGAATTAAAGGATGAATATAAAAAACTTATTGATGAATATAATTGGACAAGTTTAGTTTATGCTTCAACCTATAATTTTCAACCAATAGTTGGTAAGCCTTATTATCTATATGAAGGTAAAGATAAGAAAATATTTTTAAGTTTAATAGAACCAGACCAATGGAAGCAAAAATATATTGCTACATTTAAGTTATTAAATAATGGTAAATGGGAAAAAATAAGTTAAAAAAAGTTTTACCGTTTAAGAAATTTTGTTTATATTAAAGATATATGAAAGTAAAAGTAAAAATAGCTGAATCCTGTACGATTCACAAAGACGTAACAATAGTTGAACCAGTAAATTTGTATGGATGTGAGATTCATCAAAATGCGTTCATTGGACCTTTTGTAGAAGTACAAAAAGACGTAACTATCGGAGTAAATACAAGAATAAGTAGCCACACATTTGTATGTTCAGATGTAAAAATAGGTGATAATTGTTTTATTGCTCATGGAGTTATGTTTATCAATGATAAGTTTGATGCTCCACTTGAAGATTGGATAAGTAGAAAAACAAATATTGGTGACAATGTAAGAATTGGTTCTAATGCAACAATACTACCTGTAAACATTGGCAATAATGTAATCATAGGAGCAGGTGCAGTAGTAACTAAGGATATTCCGTCTAATCACATAGCTTACGGTAATCCAGCAATAATTAAAAGGAGAAAAGATAATGAGTAAAGCAGGCAATATCGGTTTAGTCGGTTATGGTTATTGGGGAAAGATATTATATAAAACACTAATAAAATTAGGACATAAAAACGTCGTAATTTGTGATGCAAATCCAGAATCAAAAGCAGATGTATCAGATTTTAGAGAATTAGATGTTGCAAATGTTTTAATAGCTACACCACCATCTACACATTATGAGATTTGTGACCACTTTTTAAGAAGAGGTACAAATGTATTTTGTGAAAAGCCACTAGTAACTGACTTTGAAGAAGCTGAAAAGTTATATGAAGTAGCACACAAAACAGGTGCAAAATTATTTACAGATTGGACCTTTACGTATAACTATGCAGTTAGAAGATTAAAACAAGAATATGATGCAGGTTTACTAGGAAAAATTGAATCTATTTCAATGCACAGATATAATGTAAATATTACGCACATAGTTGATGGTACTACATGTAAATGGGACTTAGCATGTCATGATGTTTCTATAGTTCAATACTTAGTTGGTGAAAAACCTGTAGAAGTAAGTTGGAATGAATATAGTAAAAGAATGAATGGTCCTGATAGTGCATTTGGTATTGTAACCTATCCTAATTTTGCAGCAACTATCAACGTATCTTGGGTATATGGTGATAAATTTAGAGAATGTGTATTTGATTTTGAAAATGCAACTGTAATATGGGAT
>MDSZ01235055.1_pt1 | contig 22920 bp, 21 predicted proteins | sample 811201 | NCBI WGS metagenome assembly MDSZ01 (sample SAMN05326647, study PRJNA326480) | marine metagenome | isolation source: seawater | place: Indian Ocean: North | collected 2010 | reverse complement strand
TTTTTCATAACATCAAAGCTTTCAATACCAAGAATATGTTCTACCTCCCATTCGGTTCTTAGATGAGGAGTCTTTTTTCTGTAGGCATGAATCAAGGGATTATGCCTCATGGCCTCTATGCACATCATTTTTCCATTTGGCTTTAATACCCTTGAAAGCTCTGATAAGGCTTTGTCTAGTTCTACGTGATGCAATGCTCCATATTCTATAGCGAAATCAAAATAATCGTCTTCATATGTCATGTTTTCCCCATCCATTTCTTTAAAAATACAGTTTTCAGAGACATTAAATTTTTGCGCATTCTCTTTTGCATTTTTAACTCCTTCAGGTGAAATATCTATTCCTTCTACCTCTGCACCTTGTGCAGCGGCATAAATACCATTTTCTCCATTACCACAAGCAAAATCTAAAACCTTTGTGCCATCAATACAATGATTTTCTATCCAATCAGTTTTATATTTTTCACTAGAAATTGTAACTGCATAGTATTTCATGTTAGAAAAATAATAATTATATTTTTCTTTATCTTTGATAAGTTCTTCTAAGTCGTCTATTTGATCTGCAACATGAGTATCAGAAATTCTTTCAAAGCCCTGAAGAATTTCTCTTCTTTTTCTTGAATGCTCGATTTCTTTAAGTTTCCTTTCTTCCATAAATATTATTCCATTGTTGAATTTTATTGGTTATACATTTTAATATATCATTCTGAGACAACGTCATTGTAGTTTAATTAAAGTCTTTTTTCTTTATGAATGAATTAAGCTTTTCGGAAAGCAAATTTATTGAATAAGATTGATTCAAAAACTTTTTTCCCATAATCCCAACTTTTTTCCTTTCTTCAGGAGACAGACTGTAAACAAATTTCAATGTTTTTTTCATTTCCTTTACATTTTCAGGCGGTATTACATAACCGCCCTTTGACAAAGAAACTGGGTCATTAGAGACTCTTGCAGCCAAAATTACAATCCTTCCAGAAGAAAGATATTCTAGTATTTTATTAGAGTTAATACCGAATTTTAATTGGTTTGAGTCATTTGCGGGATGAACTAAAACATCCGCGTTATTTAGATATTTTGGAATTTCACTCCTAGGAATAAAATCTATTAAAGATATATTCTCAGGGATATCAATTTTTTTTGAAATAAAAAAGTCTTTTGCAATCTCTACAGGCCCTATAATCTTGAGACTAAACTTCTTAGAATTAAGCTCTAAAAAAGCTTCTAAGAGAGTTTGAATTTTCATCGATCTTCCTGTGCCGCCCAAATAAGCAACTCTCAAAAAATCTTTTGAACCTCCACTATAAGAATCAAATTTTAAGTTTCCATCAAAAGCGTTGGGCAAGTATAAGATATCTTTATTAGGAACAATTTTGTCCACATGAGAATTCACATTTGGTAGAGAAGAAATTATTTTTTCTGATTTTCTATATAAAAACTTTTCTATAATTCTTAAAGTCATTGCAAAAAGACTATTTTTTTTTATTGCACCTATCTCGATGAGTTCTTCAGGCCATACATCTCTTATTTCAAAAAAAAACTTAGTCCTCTTTATCTTAGATAAAAAATAAGCCATCAAACCAGAAAATAAAGGAACAGAGGTGCCAAAAACTATGTCAATTTTTTTTAGTTTCATAAGACAAACAAAAAAAGCTAAAAAGCTATACTGAAACATGTGGATCAATCTTAAAAAATTGTTTTTGTTTGATTTATAGTTAAATCCGTATATCTCTATAAGTTTAAATCCTTCAAAATCAATTTCCTGATATAAAGAATTTAAATTCTTTTCAAATTTCATTAAATGGTTGTAACTCGATGTCACAACCGTAACTTCATTACCTAGTTCTACAAGTTTTCTTGCGTACATTGTTGTTCTGGTTGACCCTCCGAATGGAGAGTCATAGCAAGCGAAGTAGAGAATTTTTTTCAATTTTATATTATTTGTATGAAATCCATCTAACCATACTTTGCAATGGGAGATACCCATCCCAAGGATTTTGGTACAAAGACATTTTTCCTAGATCTGGAAACCTATCAACACCATAAGGTGATAGGTTTGAAATGAGTTCTATCTTTTTTTTGTCCGACATGTATGTGCCAACAGATTGTATATTTGTTGGTAAATGATTTTTTATATTGTTTAAATTTTTTGTAATAGAAATAAAAATACTTCTAGCGAATAATGGCTCTTCTATAATAATTTTATTTTTTTTGAATAAAATATATTGGTTAAATTAGATTCTGAGGAGATAGAAAAATTGTCTTTCATAGACTCATTTACAAACTTTCTTAGAAGAACGTTATATGAGTCTATTGGACTGTTTTTAGTAGATATTTTTTTTATTTTCTCTTTAAAAACTGAGTTCATTATTTCTGCTATATATTCTGTTTTAAAATTTGAACCTTTTTCAATAACCAAGTTATGAGGAGCATTACATCCAGCTTGATCGAATGGAAAAATATCATTTGCTAACAAATTTGACAATTTAACTATATCTTTTTTTGTTTGAAGCTTTTCTTTTCCTACAATGGCTAAGGATAATTTAGGTCCGAAGATTAAATCTCTACAAGAAATTTTTTTAGGGAGATTGGATATATCTTGTATAGCATCTAAACCTCCCCAAGCTATTCTTACATCTGCTATTTCGGATAATTTTTTTTGATAGTCATCATCTCTATCCATATACAAAATTAATGTTGAGCTTAATAAAACTTCTAAGTTAGATTTGTGTTTTCCAAAATAATTTAAATTTTTTTTTAAATCAGAAAAAATCAAAGGTAATATTTCTTTGTAAGCTTGAGGAACTTTTACAATGCTTTTATTTTTTGTTAATAGACTTTGAAAAAGAGAAATCACCCCCAAAACTGGGACATTGCCAGCAATCCAATGAACAGCTATTCCCATAGGGTAAGCAAAACTAGTATTAATTTTAAAAGTGTTTGCTCGGGGAGAATCCAAAAGAGAAAAATCAGAAAAATTTTGTCTTAATATTTTTTCTGTATTATTCTTTTTAAGATAGGGAATTACAAAGCCGAGGCCTTCAGAAGAAAAAACATTCTTTATTTTACAATTTGACGAGAGCCAATAGTTTGATATTTCATCATATAAAGATATTAAATCTTTAATATTTAAATTTTTTATTTTGTTTTCTGAATAAACAAAAGACTCTAAATTTCCTTTAGGGTCTTTAGATTTAGTCTTGTTGTATTTAAATAAAATTTCCATGGCTACATGTAAAAATTATCTGGAAGAGTATCTCCGCATCCTCGACTCTCAGCTTTTTCAAGCCTGGATGAGACTATAAACTCTTTTGTATTTCGAGAATTATTTACATTTGTTAATTTTCCAAGATCATCATTTAAAACGGAAAATCCTGGATAACTTATCGGCAAAATAGATAAAAACTGAAGCAACCCTTCTTCTCCATCTTTTACTGCACTAAGTGTATTTGGATCTCTAACAATTACTTCTGAGTAGGCAGGAACAATACATCCTTTATTACCTTTTGATACATACACAGATCCAAGTTGTTCCGTAAATCCATATATATCGAAAATCCTTTCTTTTTGAATATTTAAGATTGAAATAATTTTTTTATTGAGAAGATTTTTGCTTATCTTATTTTTCTCTAATTTTTTCCAACCTCCAAAATGAATTAGACTAGTTTTACTATTAAGATCAAATTTTAATCTGTCATTATTCAAGAGATGAGAAAATATCATATAAGTGTATCCAATAATCACTGGAGGCTCTTTTTTTGAAATTTTATTTAAATACTCTAGAACTCTCATATCAAAAACTATTTCTCCTTCGCTATTAGTTTTTAATAAATAATTTCTGGATTTTGCTGCCATTAAATATCCTTGCATACCGGCAAATCTAGCCGACATATTATTCAATTCAAAATTTTTTAAATTCGGCTCCAGATCTACAATAAAAAATGGTCTCCTTTTTTTATCTAAGAAATGAGAAAGTATTTTTGATAATGCTTTTGTCTGATTTTTTGAAGTTTCGCTATCAATATAAATCTGGCTTTTTATTTGAGAAGAAGTGCCGCTTGATGAAATTTTCTTAGTTTTTTTAGCAATACTTTTTAAATTTATATATTTAAAAGCGGCACTAGGTATAAATGGTATTTCGACTATATTCTCTATATTCTCAGGAGTTTTGAACTCATTTTTAAAGTACCAATTATTGTATTCTTTGCAATTTTTTAAGTGGTATTCAATCTGCAATTTCATAATTTCTAAAAATTTAGACCTTTTTTCCTCTGAAGAGATTTGAAATGGGTCTTTTTGAAGAAAATCTGAAATTTTATTTTGTAAATTCATAAATTATTAATTATTATTTTTTTTAATTTTTCTTCATTAATTTTCTTATCAAACAACCTCCAACATGGGTCATTTTTTGCATCATTAATAATTAAATCTAAAGCTTTTGGGTTTTTTAAAAATTTTTTTATTTCTTGCAGACTTTCGTATTTTCTCGCTTCTTTAGTATATTTATTGAAATGTTTTTTTAAATTAATATCTGTAGATAAGAAAAAATTTTTATCCTCTTTAACTAAGTAGTCAATAACATCTTTAAGAAAAAAAGATATACATTCAATATGAGGAGTCTTTATTCGATTCTCTAAAGAATGTGCTAAGGCATGAGTAATTCCTGCTCCTGAATTATTCTGACAAATTCCCCCATTTAAGGAAAGAATACTTATCTCTTTTAACGAAAAATTATCTAAATTTTTGAATAAGTCAGTCTTTTGGAATTGATTTATAAAATTATTCATAGTCGTTTTTGCTAAGAATTCTGAAAAAGGATTTTTGTTTATTGAACTAAGAGATTCTAAACAATGAGTTAAGGCATCTAGATGACCCAATACTATTCTTTCGCGATTAATACTCTTAAGAAGATTAAAATCATAAATTATTCCGTCCGGCAAAAAATCTTTGTCAGAATATATTTTTTTTTCAGATTTAGTATTTAGAATCGCTGTCATAGATGACTCTGCGCCAGAACCCAACAATGTTGGTATTACGTAAAAATTTATACTTTTTTTTCGTAGTTCATTTATCTCTTTTATGACTAATTTAGAAAAATCTATTATTGATCCTCCTCCTATCGCTACAATTGCAGAAAATCTATTACTTTTAATAGAATGTGCCAAACTGGAAATTTTTTTTGGATTAAATCTATCCATGCCAACAGAGTGAACAGACAATTGGTTCTTTGATAATTTTTTTATCTTTTCAAGTAGCTTATTTTCATCAGAATGAGTACCTGTGATGATATGAATATTTTTTTCTTTACTTAAAATTGAGTAAGATTTAACACCAAACCCAATTATTGAAGGAAGATTTTGAAAGTTCATTTTTTGAGTTTTAATAAGGCTTTTTCTTCTCTTATTTTTTTTCCATTATTGGTTGTTGGAAGATTTTTTAATGTAAAAAATAATTTGGGTTTCATATATGATGGATATTTAGAAAAAAGTTTTTCAACGATTAACTCTAGTTTATTCTCGTAAGACAATTTTTTAAGTTTTATAAGACAGGCTACTTTATTGCCAAATATCTTATCTTTAACTGGAAAGCATGTTATGTCTTCAATTTCTTTGATGTCAAATAATAATTTTTCTATTTGTTCAGCTTGTACTTTCTCTCCCCCTACATTAATTTGATTATCTAATCTTCCTATGAGAAAAACTTTTTTTTCTTTGTAAGAACAGATATCTTTTGTGCGGTACCAACCCTGGTCAAGAAAATTATTTTTCGAACCTAAATATCCAGAAAAAACATTTTTTCCCTTTACGAGAAGTTCGCCTGTAGTTTTAGAGTCATCAAAAAAATCTATTTTAAAACTACATCCGTCAATAGGTTCCCCAATCCAATTATTTGGATAACCATTTTTGTCATTTATTCCTCTAGGTCTTAAAAAAGACCTTGAGGCTTCAGTCATTCCATAATGATGAAAAATATTTGCATTTTTGAAAAAAGACTTTAACCAAGCGTCTAACTCATCGTCTAAAAAACTACTTCCTATTTCAAAATAATTTACGTGCTCAGCAAAAATGTTAGCTTTATTTTTTAACATAAGTTTAATAATGGTAATAGCTGATGGCACTAGAGATAAACCAGTTAATTTTTTTTTTAATGAAAAATTGTAAATTTCTGGAAAATCTTTTAAGCCATCAGTTATAAGAGAGCTTGATCCGCATATAAATGCGGATCTGAGCCTCGCTAATCCAAAGGAATGGTTAAATGGCATAGAAAGAAGCTCTAAATCCGAACGCTTTTGATTAAGTTTTTTAATAAGTTGTTTTGAAACGTGCGAAAAGGTTTTTTCATTGATAACTACTCCTTTAGAATTTCCTGTTGTACCTGAAGTAAATAGTATGTCTTTTCTTTCAAAATCCTTTTGAGAAGTTTCAAATTTTTTTTTTGAGAAGTGATTTATTTCAAAACAATTGAAATTGATTTCATCATTCTTTGAATTATTTTTATATAAACAATTTATAAAGTTTTCATTAAGGATTTCTTTCTCTTTAGTTGAAGAAATGGAATCATTAAAAATATAAATTTTATTGCATACTAAATCAGCAGCAAGATATACAAGAGGCCAAGTTAAATTATTTTTCGATTTTAATGCTAGAGAAGTGACTTTTTTTTTCTTAAGGAAATTAGAAATTTTATTAATTTGATTTAGGCAATCTTCACCATTTAAAGAATTACTTAGACTTTGAAAAAAAATTTTTGAAGGATTTGACTCAAAGTGACTTGAGGCACGGTCGAAGAGAAAAGACATCTTAATTAGCTAATCTAATTTTAACTTAACCATATCAATCAACTTTTCAATAGTGTCTTGGCCGACGATCTCATCAATGTCGAACTCTAAATCAAGCCTATTTTCAATTTCAGATATAATTTTAATGTGTCCTAGTGAGTCCCAACCTGGAACTTCTTCAAATTCAGAATTCAGTGTAAGTTCAGATGAATTAATATCTAAACTAGATTCAAATACTGACTTCATAAATTCTAAATCAATCATAACAATTAGCTTTTTTTAATTTTTAATAATTTTGCAGGGTTACCTAAGTAAGTTCCAGACTTACTTGCATCGGTATGTAAAACTGCTCCTGCAGCCAATTTTACGTTATTCGTAAGATTCACCTGACTCATTATAATCGCATTAGGTCCAAGCCAGCAGGAGTTTTTTATTTTCACAGAACCGCATACTCTTGATCCCACTGTAAGAACTGAATTTTTTCCAATCTGTACATTGTGAGCAATAGAAACATATTCTCCAATCATTACGTTATCATTTAACACAGTGTCATCAATAGTCCCCTTGGAAACAAAAGAATTTAGTCCAATCCTACAATTTCTACCGATTTTTGTTCCACCAATATGAGAGTTTTGTTTGTTTAAACTCCCATCATTTCTGAGACTTAAGCTTTCTTTTCCTATAAGTACTTGTGAGCAAATGAAAGTATTTTTCCCTATGGTTGTGTTTGAATCTATAAATGAATTCTCAGAAATATGAACTCCATCATCTATCTTGCAGGGTCCATTTATTATGACGTCCCTACCTATATAAACTTTTTTCCCGATTTTAACATTGCCTAAAATTTTGGCACTAGGATCTATATATGTTTTATTTACTTTGCCTTTTTTTACAAAGTTTTTATCAGTAATCTCAAAAAATAGTTGTCTCGGATTTGAAAAAACTGTGTAAGAAATATTTTTTGGTATTAAATCTAAGTTTATTGAGTCAGAAAAAATTATGAACAGATTTTCTACTTTAGATATTTTATCAAATAGCTTTACTGAATACCTTGTGACATAAAAAAAAGAATTTTTTTTCACTGATTCTAAGCTGCATGGTTTTTTTAAAAGGATATCTTTTCCAAAATGTTTCAATCCATAAGATCTACAAAGATCTTTTGAATAAAATTCTTTTACTTTATTATCCATCGTAAAACCTCAAAACACTCAGCAAATTCAACCCCAACTTGAACGCCTCTAGTTTTAGCTAAAGATTCAATAAACTCTTTTTTCATATATGTTTTTTCCTTCTGAGATTTGTATTTTTTTAAAGCATTAATTTTTTTTTGTAAATTTTCTTTACTTAACTCTACAAATGCCGAGGAATTGAATTTTAAGTTATTCCAAATTAATTCATAACCCATTACGGTAGTATTTTTAAATGCTCTTAATCCTTCCATTGAAACTGTAGAGTGATCTTGGTGTATGTCGTCTTTAGTAGGTAATAACACTAAATCGGGTTTGTATTTTTCTCTGAGCAAAATAAGCTCTTCGAGAATTTCTTGCCTATGGTAATTTAATTTTCTTACTTCGTAATCAAACAGGATAATATTTTTGTTCTTTATCCCAAGTTCAGAACATGCAGCTTTTACTTCTGTTTTAAGTATGTCTCGTGGTAAATTTTTTGGGACTGAAGCACCGGCAGTAGAAAAAGCGATATAAAAAATTTTTGAATTATTTTTAACCAGTTTTGAAATAAAACCTCCCGCGCCTAATTCTCCATCGTCAGTATGAGGAGATAAAACGAAAACTGTATTGAAATTATTATCTATCACTTGCTATATTTTTTGCCATATTCACAAAAAAAGATATTTTTTGCATGTAAAGTCTTGTTTTTGAATAATTAAGATCTGATTTTGGAGAGTCATTTATTATTTTTAAAAATTCCTCATCACCTATTTCTAATTTTTTCTTTACGTAGCTAGTATCTTCTTTGGCTAATGAAACTGAATATGAATTAACTGACATTTTTTTCACTGCTTCATCTCTAGATAACTGTCCTGAAATTATTAGGCTTGAAAAGTGTGCTAGCCTCTTATCTATTCCATACTTTTTAGGTAAATAAAATCCTTGGAACCATCTTGTGAAAATAGATTCAAAATGTTTTGCCTCATACTTTTTCCAAGAAAACTTATGCTCTAATTCTTTAATTGCCTCATCCTTGTTGTAACTGATGTAATTTAATATCCCTACATATCTTATTTTTTTGATAAAGGTAAAATATGCAAGCTTGAAATATCCCATTGTTGGATAGGTTCTAAGTCGTTTTGAGCCATGTTTTTTTTGTATATTACGAAGTAAATGCAAATCAAATGCATCTTCCATCCAAATTTTTGGCATTATTGATTCAGTTGCTATGTTTCCTCCATGTAAAATATATTTGATGTTATGTTCAGACGCAATTTTGTAAAGGATAGCGCCAATTGCATGATCCGTTGGAATCTCAGCGTTAGCAATAGATGATTTCAAAAATGAAACTTGTAGATTCTTGAATTCTTCCCAATCTATAACATGTGTTATCAAATCAATTTGCAATTTATCTAAGAGAGAATTTATATTTGAGTTAGCTAAATCTGAATTCCATCCATTATCAAGATGCACAGCTAATGGGTTCAAACCGAGTTCTTTAACTTTTACTGCGACATAAGAACTATCTACTCCTCCACTTATTCCAATTACACAATCGTAATCAGAACTTTTGGATTTTTTTATTTTTTTCAATAAATTTTCTAATTTGTTATTGTTTTCTTTGTAAGTTTCTTTTTCTAGCCTTTTTTTTGCTTCGACACAAAAATTGCAATGATCTTCATCATTAAAGAAGATGTTTTCTACCGTTGAATCCATTATGCAGCGACTACAAACCTTTTTTGTCATCTTTTAATTCTTTATTTCTTAAATATTGGAGTATATTTTTAGCAGATTTGCTTCTTGTTTTTCCCAATTATATTTTTCTAGAATTGCTGGCAGGTTTTTAAGTTCTTTTGAGATTTGATTTCTCGTTATATCGTTGATTTGATTCCGCATTATAGTGGGATTATTGCTTAAAATGAATCCACAAGACTCTTTTTCTATGAGTTTTTTAGCAGACAATTGCTCCTCATTTATCAATACAGGTATGCCTGCGTGTAAATATTCAAAAATTTTATTAGGTAGTGACAGTTTATAACTCAAACATAAATCAGTTAAGTAACAAATTCCTACATCTGCCGAAGAAGAATATCCTAAGATATCTTTTTCAGTTACTGGCGGAAAAAAATGTATATTAATGTTTTCCTTAGCTGCATCTATTATTTCATTTTCCAATGGTCCAAAACCCATGAAAACTATATGCTTGGAATCGTCTATTTTTTTAAAACAGTTAATTAAAGTTTTTATGCCGCGAGCTTCAGATAATAATCCTTGATAGATAAATAAAATATTTTCATCAGGAATTTTTAGTTTTTCCTTAAGAATATTATTCCTTTCTCTAGCCTTCAAGTATCTAGGAACATTTAAAATTGTCTTTACATCTTTTAGAGAATATTCATTTTTATAAAAATTTGTAATATCTTCTCCAACTGTATAAATGACATCTGCATGATGTATGAGTTTTTTTTCCAAAAATTTTAAGATTTTTTTTTCAAAATTTTTTAATCTTGAAGTCTCTGTCTCCAGTTCATGAGGCTCATAGATTAATCTGGCTCTTTTTAGTTTGCTTATAATTATAGATATTGGAAATACGCTTAAGCTATGGACATTCAGTTTAGATATTTTCTTCAGCTTAAGACAAAAAATTAAAACTTTAAAATTCCATTCAATAAAGGCGAGCAATTTTGATATTTTACCTGCCGGCTTCAAAAAAGTTTCAATCCTGAAAGTATATAGCTTCTCTTTTAATTTTTCTTTTTTGATAAGTCCTTTTTCGTAACGGCCTATAATATAAATCTCATCATTAAAATGCTTAAGCAAAAAATTTGTGATTTTTAGTATTCTTGTTTCATAAATTATAGGGCTGTGATACAAGTGAATATTCATTAGTTAGTTAAATACTTTTAATATTTCAGAATATTTAGGGTAAGAAATCATGACAGCTTTGAATTTTCCCCTGAAAGTAAAAATGTTTCCAGCACTTACTGCGGAAGCTCCTGCAGTAATTCCATCTTTAAGATCTTTCAGTGAAGCGGCTCCACCTGAAGCTATAAGAGGTATGCTTAAATTTCTTGTTACTTTTTCTATTGTTTTTAGATCTAATCCCTTATAAGTTCCTTCTCTATCAACAGAACATAAGAGGATTTCACCAACTCCAAGAGACTCGGCCTTATTACAAGCAGTGTAAACATCTATAGAAGAAGTTTGGTTCCTTTTATTCAAATACACCTTATTCAACCCAAAAAGATTTTTTTTGTAATCTATAGAGACGACTACTGAGGATGCGCCTATTCTTTTGACAGATTCTTTAACTAATATTTCATTTTTTAAAAATGATGTGTTCAAAATTATTTTTTCAAATCCTAAATGTACAAGCTTTTCTACCTCATCAATTGTATTTATGTTTCCTCCATATGACATAGGCATGAAAGCTTCGGAGGCAATTTTTTTAAGAAGATCAAAAGGGATTTGATCTACTTTTGAATTTTTAGAAATATTTAATATACATAATTCATCGACTTCTTTATCGTTATATATTTTTACAGCATTTATGGGATCTCCGACATATGTATGATTTTTGAAATTAGTACCCTTTACTAATCCTTTATCTTTAAGCAATAAAGAAGGAATAATTCTTGGTGGTAAAAATCTCATAACTCACAAAAACCTCTTAATAAAGAAAAGCCATATTTATGACTTTTTTCTGGGTGGAACTGAGTTCCAAAAACATTATCTTTATTGACAATACAAGGAAACTTAATATTGCCATAGGAAGAAAAGGAAAGAATATGGTCCTTATTTTCTGGAATTACATAATAAGAGTGAACAAAATAGAATCTTGCTTCTTTATCTATATAACGAAGAATTTTAGAATTTATCTTATTTACTTCAAGAAAATTCCAGCCCATATGAGGAATTTTAAATTTTTCTTCCAACCCTTTAAATCTTATTACGCTTCCCTCTATCAAGCCCAATCCATTTCCAATCCCCTCTTCACTGGAATCAAATAGAAGTTGCATACCCAAACATATTCCAAGAATTTTATTCTCTTTTATTTTAGAAAACTCTCGAATTGACTTAACAAAATTTTGGTCTTTAAGTCTTTGTGACCCAGCTGCAAAATTACCAACGCCTGGCAAAATCAATTTTGAGTAATCAAAAATGTTTTTATTATCTGCAACAATTTTTGGTGAGTGGCCTGTTTTTTTTATCATGTTGAAAATAGAACCAATATTTCCCATTCCATAATCAATTATTCCAATATCCATTTATTAATCTCTGATGGTTTTTCTTACTTTCTTTGTAGAGATAAAAGGCATTGCTAATATTGCTAGCATTAAGCCATGAGATAACATCGTAGCAACGAGGTCTGAAGAAAGGAAAGTAATAAATAATGGACATATGGTTAGAGAAACGATTAACCTGGATTCTAAAAAAACTTCACAGGAATCTAAAAAAGCGAGAATCAGTCCAATCACGAATGCATAAATTGCTACACCAAGAATTCCTCCATGCATAAATCCAGAGCCAAGAAAACCTGAGTTAGGAGAAGAAAATTCTGAACCATAATAGTTCAACCCAATCAGAGGAGCCGGATTAAGACTATATGGATAATCTACAAGTCCGAAAGTTATTCTGCTGTTGGCCCAAGTGATAAAATTATTTTCCGAAAAAAAATCATAATAAAAATAGTTTATAAGTGCTGGTTCAAATAGAACCCTTCTTACTCCGTATGCAGTTAAACCAATTCTATATAATCCTTCTGTAGTTGAATAAAGTTCATCATAGGGAAATATCAATAAAGAAAAGATCACTAAAAAGAGAAGAGATATCAAGAAAACACGAAAAGGATCTTTTGTAGATAAAAAGAAATATATTGCTACAGCAAAAAAAGGATAAAACACAGCAGCTTTGTGATTTAACAAACCAAATGCTATTACCGCAAAAGCCAGACTTAATAAAACAAAAGATGGTGACCTCTTATGAACAGATATGGCAATAGCAGCAGGAATAAAGAAAGCTGAAACGAAAGATGAAAAATAATTTAGGAACAAAGACTGATTTTCTGAGTCAGCTTCCAATCTAAAATCATAAAGCGTTAAAAGATTAAAATTGAAATTTCCTCCAGTCGTTATCATTTTAACTATCAATGTAATAAGGGCTATTGATAAAAAAGTATTTATCAACAAATACAAAGAAATGTTTTGAAAGAAAATAGGCTTTATTTTAAGGAATTTAGTTAAAAAAATGATGAAGAACGCTAGTAAAGCAGTGAACACAATTACGCCTGAATAATTAATTCCAGCATATAAAACTAAGATCGGCATGATAGTAAACATGTAAAGCAAGTGCAAAAGAAAACCAGAAGGCTTTATAAATTTAATTGGTAAAAACAATGAAACTAGAAAATTTAATATAAAAGCAATAAAAAATTTAAAAAAGGCAAAGTCATAAACATAAAAACCAAAATGAGGAGAAATTGTGTAAATGTAGGTTACCGTCAGAAATATAAAAATAAGAGAATAATAAAAACTATTTCTATTAAGTAGATATAAGGTTTCAAATGTTATTTTCATAAGCTTGATTTTTCTTTAAAACTTCGTAGTGTTTTTTAAATCCACTTACAACCTCATCCATAGTCTGAGATTGAAATCCAAAATTTTTTAATTGATCCAGAATTAATTTATAGGCCTTTGAATGAGATGCATACTCAGGGTTATTTATCCTGTCAGTATGCCAGAGAATAGTGATAAGCGAATTTTGCCTTCTAGCTATATCAAAAAATGGAATGAGGTCTGAAAGAATTTCATTCTTATTTTTTTCTTCAATCGCACAGTCCATAACAATAAGGGGAACTTCAACAATCGAAAATAATTTTTTTGTGTTTAAGTCAATTGGAAAAAAGGGATTCGAAGTTTCAGCACGGTATCCCATTTTATCACTCCATCCAAGACTGGAATCATATTTTAATCCTGTATTTTCATATGTCTGCCAAACATTTGGGAAAGATCCTGAAAGATAATGATTTCGTACTCCATGTAAATTATTACTTCCTATTACTGAAACAATTCTTTCCATTTCTTTTTTTAAATAGTTACTTTTTCTGAAGCCTTTTCTAGATGTGTGGAGACCAATTTCCATATCTTTATTAATGATAGTTTTTAAAAGTTTTTTTATCTTATTTTTTTTTAATCTATATCTTCTTCCCTCATGACTAATAAAAAAAGGCAGACTTAAAAAGAAAAAAGTTGATTTAAATCCATATTTTTTTTCTAGATTGATTAAGTAGTCTATTGAATCATGAGGATCATATTTCAAGTTGATAAATTGAAAAATTTTTTTTAGATTAATTAGAAAATTGCCATTAAATACAGACGTTAAGAGCCAGGCCAAATATCTTAAAAATGATTTACCCTTCAAGGAATCTACATCATGAGTCAAGCATACAGTGGGTTTTTTTGGGTAAAAATCTTCGGAAAAATCTAAATCATAACTTTTTAGAAAATTAACAACTTTTTGCCTAATTTCAATTATCTCTCTATCAATTAGAGGTTCTTTGTGCATTACAGAATTACTTTCTTTAACGGATCTGCCAAAATTATCTTTCTTAAATTGTGCCTCTTTTTTTAAGGAAAAATTTTCCAAGAGATAGCTCATTATAGGACTATCAATAATAAGCTTTTTTTTCTGGATAATTTCATTTCTATTTTTGTCAAGAATTTCAAAAACAATTAAATTTTTATTGCCCTCTTTTTTGTATGAGAAAAGAACATCTTCGTGATAAAGGATCCCTACTTTAATCAAGAATTGTGAACAAAGTTGCTTTTCAATCTCTGATTCGGCTTTGATAAAAATCATGTGAAACTATAATTTTGGATGGTCCGTAAAATTATTTTCAAAAAAAACTTTATGCCAAATAGCTAAATTTAACTTCCTAATCCTGTATTTAGTTGTATTTCTAGCAAAATTTGTAAAAAAGTTCTTATTTGAAATTTTTCTTACAAAATCAGAGTTTGCATGGCATTTGTAAAAATCTTTTAAGGGTCCTTTGAACCATTCTTCTTCGGGGATAGGCCAGCCAAGTTTATTTTTTCTCCAAACTATTTCATCGGTCAGTTTATTATTCATGAGCAATCTATTTATGTATTTTGTCCACCCTCTATTGATTTTCATTTCTTCTGGCAAACTAAAAATAAATTCAACTAATCTATAATCCATAAAAGGCAATCTTGTCTCGATCGACATTGCCATTGAAAGCTTGTCACTATGAAAAAGTAAATTCATTAAATTTTTATTAAATGAATCCAGTAAGATGCTTTTAAGATTTGATTGAGAAGAGAAAGATGATCCTAATAAATTTTTTGTTAAATAATCAAAAAATCTGTCGAGACGAAATTTTTTTAAAATAAATAAGATAAATATCTTTATTAAGAGGCTTTTTTGATATGGAAAGTTTAAGAGAACTTTCATTTCTCTTAGGAAATTTAAAAAGTCTTTGTGGATCATATAATTAATTAAATAAGGAGTGTAGCCAGCTAATTGCTCGTCAGCACCCTGACCATCTATACTTATAGTTACTCCATTTTCTTTAACTAATCTATAAGTGAGCCATCCTGACATGCATGTTCCTTCTGGAGGAGTATCGAAAGCCCATATCAATTTCTCATAACTCTCAATTAAATCCTCATGCTTAACCTCTATTTTATTAGATTCAACATTTAGTTGATTGGCCACCAAATCTATGAAATTTGATTCATCATAATGAGCATATTGTTTATTTTCGTATACAGAAGAAAATGTTTTTTGCATCTCTTTTTTTCCACTTTTTGAAATTTCTTCATTAATAAAAAAAGCTATTGTTGAGCTATCAAGACCACCAGAAAGTGCAGTTCCAATTTTTACATCTGCTCTAAGTCTCAAGGAAATTGCGGACTTTAAGAGTTTCCCATATTTTGATACTAAGTCTTCCTCTGAGAAAGAATCATTATTTTCAATGGGAATGCTGTAAAAACTCTTTTCTACGATTTTTTGTTGATGAAGATCTTTTACTTTTCCAAAATAATAAGAACCCTTCTGGAATCTAAAAATGTTAGTAAATAAAGTTTCTTTTCGCCAGACTTGAGGTCCTTTTTTTAAATAAAGTTTGCATTCTTCAATATCAGGTACCACTTTTTTTCTAATGTATTCATTAGCAATGAGGCCTTTGATTTCAGAAGAAAAAGCAAAAGTATTTTCATCTTGAAAATAATATAACGGTTTCACTCCAAATCTGTCTCTAGCAATAAAAATAGTTTCTTCGACAGAATCATAAATTGCAAAAGAAAACATACCATTAAAATGTTTAAGGCACTCCTTACCCATGCTTGAGTAAGCAGCCAAAATAACCTCTGTATCTGTTTCTGAATAGAATTTAAATCCTTTTTTTATTAATTCAGATTTTATTTCTTTGTAATTATATATTTCACCATTGTAAGTTATAGAGTACCTAGATTTATATTCCATGGGTTGAGAGCCTGCTTTAGATAAATCCAAAATTGATAACCTCACATGTCCTAGAGATAGATTAAGATTTGCTTCAGCTGCATAAAAGTTTCTGATACCCCGTCCATCTGGGCCTCTATGTTGAATAATATCCAATATCTTAGATATTTCGTCCCTGCTGTAAGATTCTTTAGCTAATATTCCTAAAATTCCGCACATCTAAAATCTTTTTGGGTCACATGAATAAAAAATCATTAATAAATAAATTGTATACAAAATTATTTCATGCAAAGTAAAAACTAATAAAAAATTGTAAAAACTTAAATTTCTAAATAGATATAGAGTTAAGAAAATAGATAAAAAATAAACGGTTTGCCATATTGCCCCAATGTGAAGAGTTTTGTTTAAACTCAATACTGCACTTAAAGGAGATATGCTAAATCGATAACCGACAACAATCATCAATAAAAATGCATAGCTTCCAACCTCTCCCCAATTTGGACCCAATAAAAAGTAGAAGATTTCAGAGCCAAAAAAATAAGTAATCAGAATAAAAGGCGAGGAAATTAGTAAAAGAGAAATAAAAATTCTAAGAATTAGTAATCTTAGTTTTTCAGGATCATTTTTTGATAAATCAACGACTCTTTCAAAAAGCACTAGATTAATTGATTGATTTAAAATTGCAAAAGGAGCGTCTAAAAATTTAGTTAGTAAAGAAAAAAGTCCTACAGAAGCTTGATCAAAGAATTTAGAAATAAAAAAAATAGGCATCTGCACTGCAGATTTATCAAGAAGAGATGAAATGGACGAGATTAAAGGGAATCTTTTATATTGGATTGCATTTTTTTTTATTCTTTTAAAATCAATTTTTAAAAAATCATGTTTATTTTCGAAAATAATTTTCTTAATAAAAAGAATGGTTGTAAATAAAGCTCCACTGAAATGTCCAATAATCAGACTATTATTTAATTTTGAAAAAATACCTAAAATTAGCTGAAAAATTGATATAGAAGTACTATTAAATATTTTCATATAAGCCATTTTATTAAAAAATTTTTTTCGGTTTAGCCAATAGGAAATTGATTGATACAGGCCGGCAATAAATATAGAAAGAGTAATAAAATATAACCAATTTTTTAAGTCATTGTTATTAAAAAAGACAGATATATCTTGTGAGAAATAAAAAATAATTAAGGCCGTCAGAATTGAAATGAGTAATGTTAAGAGTGAAGCCAACTGAAAAATACTTAACGCATCTTTTTCGTCATCAGGCAACATTATTGACAGCTCATATCTTCCTGTTACAAAAACACTGAGAGTTGAGTAAATAGCTATGAATAAAGCAAGAGATCCAAATTCCTCTGGGCTATAAATTCTTGACAGAATAGGTAATAACCCGATTGGAATGGCTTGAGACAAAATTGTTCCTGAAGATAAAGTGAATATATTCTTTAAAAAAGTATTCAAGCTAGTAATTTTTTAAATCTTTAGAGATTCTCTTACCACAGAACATATATGTTTCAACTGAGATTTTTTTAGATATGGGTTCATTGGAAGGCTTAAAACTTCTTTGCTAGCACTCTCAGCAACTGGAAAATCTCCTCTTTTATAGCCTAGGTACCTAAAACACTGTTGAAGGTGCATTGGTTTAGGATAATGGATAGCAGTTGGAATGTTAGCTTGATAAAGTTGATTCTGTAAAAAATCCCTCTTCTTTTTAACTCTTATTGTGTACTGAGCCCAAACGGATTTTTTCTTTTCAGCAATTTTCGGAGTTAAGATATGATTAATGTTTGATAATTCTTTTTCATAATAATTTGCAACTTTTTGCCTAGCAATAATTTCTTTTTTGTAGAATTTCATTTTAGAAATTAGCACTGCCGCCTGCAAAGTATCTAATCGGGCTCCTAACCCGATAAATTTATGATGGTATCTTTTATTTTGGCCGTGAATTCTGAGCATTTTAATTTTTTCTGCTAAATTCTTTTTATTGGTAAAAACTGCTCCTCCATCACCATAGCATCCCAGCGGCTTTGCTGGGAAAAAACTCGTTGTGGAGATGTCTCCCATATAACTATCTTTAATATCATTTATGGTAGATCCAAAACTTTGAGCACCATCAATAATTACTTTTAAATTATTATCTTTTGCGATCTTTTCTATTTTTGTTAAGTTTGCTGGCTGTCCAAAAAGACTGACGGGCAATATTGCCTTAGTCTTTTTTGTGATTAATTTATTGATATCTTCTTCGTTTATATTGAAGCTCTCAAAGTCGATATCACAAAATACAGGTTTAGCTCCCATAATCGAAATAATTTCTGCGGTAGAAATATAAGAAAAGGGTGTAGTTATTACTTCATCTCCCCTCCCTATTCCCAATGACATCATAGCTAAAATGAGTGCATCTGTTCCATTTGAACAAGTAATACAATACTTAGCATTAGTGAAGTTCTCTAAGATTTTTTCTAATTTAAAAACTTCCTCACCCATAATAAAATTAGATTTTTGTAATACCCTTTTCATAGAGTTATCTATTTCACTTTTATGAATTTTGTATTGGAGATTTAAATTGGCAAAATCAATTTTCATTTTCTTCAAAAATTATTTTGTTGTTTTTTAACTGATATTTATCGCCTGTATTGGGACATATAAAAAGACCTTCTCCACTAATTGGCAAATCTATCCTTTCTCCAAATTTTGACATCCACCCGATTTGTCTAGCTGGAACACCTGCAACTAGGGCAAAGTCTAAAACATCTTTATTGACTGTCGCTCCTGCAGCTACAAAAGCGTACTCTCCAATAGTAATTCCACAGATGATTGTCGAATTAGCACCCAACGAAGCTCCTTTTTTAACTAATGTATTTCTATATTCGTTTTTTCTTTCTATGAACGATCTTGGATTAATGACATTTGTAAAAACAGCGCTTGGACCACAAAAAACATCAGATTCCAATTCAACGTTATCAAAAACAGACACGTTATTTTGAATTTTAACTCTATCGCCAATTAATACATTTGAAGCAACGTATACTCCTTGACCTAAACTACAATTAATTCCAATTTTTGAACCTTTTGAAACATGAGTCCAATGCCAAATTTTAGTTCCTGAACCTATTTTGGCTCCTTTATCTACAATTGCGGTTTCGTGTACTGTGTATTTCATTTAAATCTAACTGGTGACTTATTTGCAGACGAGTTATAGCTTGATAAAACTAATTTTAAAGACTTTAGAGCCTCTTCTCCATCAACTTCAGGTTTTTTTTTCTTATTTTTATAAACCGAAATAATATCTTCATAAAGGTAAGTATGTCCCGATTTAAATGTTAAATCTTTATTTAAGACAGGATCATCTTTTCTTTTGGTTTTAAAATTCCACTCTTGAAAAGAATTTAAATTTTTCCCTCCTATCTTAACTGTGCCTTTTTCACCTAATACAGTGATTGATGTCTCTAAATTCCTTGGATATGCGAGTACAGATGCATTAAGAGATCCTATTGATGAATTTTTGAATTTAATAATACTAACAGAGCAGTCTTCTACTTCAATATTTCTAGATAAAGTTTCATTGAAGGAGATAATCTCTTTAGGCTTACCACCAATAAGCTGCATTAAATCAAAGTAGTGTATGGCTTGATTCATTAAGACTCCCCCCCCATCAAATTTATAGGTTCCTCTCCATTCAGCACTGTCATAATAATCTTGAGGTCTAGTCAAGAAAATGTTCATATTAATTAAGTGCACTTTACCGAACCTCTCTTCTGCTAAAGCTTTTCTCAAAATTTTTATGCTCTCTATAAATCTAACTTGCTTTACAGCAAAAAGTCTTTTTTTGTATTTTTTGAAATAAGATATTAAAGATTTTGCATGAGTTAAACTTGTTGCAATTGGTTTTTCTACTAATACATCAAATCCAGCTTTACCAGCTTTTAAAGCATGTGAATGGTGAATGCCACTTGGAGTAGTAATGCAAATGCAATCTGCATCAGTTTTAGAAAGCATTTCTTCATAATCTTTATGAAGGTTAGCTTCTGTAGTCTTGGAAATCTCATTCAGCGCATTTTGATTGATATCGCAGACATCTACCAAATCACAATGACTGCTTAAAGAATTAATTGCTTTTAAGTGTTGAGAAGATATTTTGCTGGCTCCTAGCAACGCAAACTTAACTTTTTTCATAAAAATTAAGCCTTAATTATTTTTTTGTTTTTTGTCTTATATACGCCACGACAATCAACTATTAATTTTGCTTCTTGCAAGATCATCTCATAATCGAAGAAATCATGATCTGTTGCAATTACTACTGCGTCATATTTTTTTATAGATTTTTTATTTAAATCTACTGATGACAAGTCAAAATTATAATCTCTCATTTTTGGAAATGTTGGAACTAACGGATCGTGATAATTTACAAAAGATTTAGACTTTGTTAAAAGATCTAGTATTTTGACAGAAGGAGATTCTCTTAGATCCTCTATATTTTTTTTATAAGCTAAGCCAAGAATGAGTATTTTTGAATCTTTTATAGACTTTTTGATATTGTTTAAACCATCATTAATTTTTGAAACTACATAATTTGGCATTGAAGCGTTAATTTCTCCTGATAACTCTATGAATCTTGTATGCAATCCATATTCCTTAGCCTTCCAAGTAAGATAGAAAGGATCTATAGGGATACAGTGACCGCCTAGCCCTGGTCCTGGAAAATATGGAGTAAATCCAAATGGCTTAGTTGAAGCGGCATTTATCACTTCAAAAATATCTATGCCCATTTTATCTGAGACTATTTTCATTTCATTTGCTAAACCTATATTTACAGCTCTATGAATATTCTCAAGTAACTTTGTCATTTCAGCTGTTTTTGTATCTGAAACTTTAACAACTTTATCTATGACTTCACCGTAAAGCATGCTTCCTATTTTTAAACAGTTTTTTGTATGTCCTCCAATTATTTTTGGAATTTCATTGGTCTTAAAGATTAAATTTCCAGGATCTTCTCTTTCGGGAGAATAAACAAGGAAAAAGTCTTTGCCCACACTGAAACCTTTTTTATTTATTCTTGGAAGAATTTCTTCTTCAGTTGTTCCAGGATAAGTGGTGCTTTCCAAAGACAAAATCTGCCCTTTTTTGAGATATTCTTTTATATTTTCTAATGTATCTAGAACAAAATTTAAATTTGGTTCTTTATATTTTCCTAGTGGCGTTGGTACACAAATTATCAGAACATCGCATTCAGTTACTAATTCAAAATTATCGGAAACTTGAAAATTATTTTTGTTTGCGGTTTTAATTTTTGTTGAAGAAATGTGGCCAATGTAAGATTTATTTTTTTTTAGAGCATTAATTTTTACTTTATCTATATCGAAGCCAAAAACTTTGAATCCTTTTTCTGAGAATCTCAAGCTTAAGGGTAATCCAACATAACCTAAGCCAAAAATTCCTATTTTTGCTTTTTTGAGCTTAATTTTCTCTAATAAATCATTTGAAAAATCATTTTTCATTGGATTGCCTCAGAAGATATAAATGTTTGATAAGAGAAAGAACAAGTCCCAGGAAAAAACTTACGGTTAAAGCGCCCCCTAAAATAAGTAAAGGTCTTGGATGATGGGGTCTATCTGAAGCATATGCGGGATCAATAATTTGAAAACTAAATTCTGTATTGTCACTTGCCAACATCTTTTCATTAATTGTAAGTTCTATTAACTTTGACATTACTGTTTTAGTATTTATTAATCGTAAATTTTTTTGTTCCTGTTCAAGAAAAGCTAATTTTCTATTGGCTCTTTCAATGGCAATAGAGCTATTGTAGGAGTTCAAATCTTTTAAAAGGTCATTAGCCAGGTCTGCACTTCCTTCAGAATTTGGCCAAGATATCGATAGCTCATGAATATCTGTTTTTGAATCTCTTGAATGATTTATAAGGGACTTGAATTTAGTGAAAGTCTTTTCATTTGAGGGTTCTTTCCCCAACCAAATTTGTTTTTCCTTATCCCATAATTCAGAGTATATGAGGGTCTTGAGGTTATTTCTTTCAATAAAATCTGAAAGAAATTTTTTTGAAAATAAAGTAGCTAAAGCAATATCCTCTGACTTAGAAGAAGCATCTAAGCCCAAACCTGTAAAAGCAGCAAAAGTGGACTCAATTCCATTTAGCTCATTCGACGAAAGAGAGTCAGCCTCTATGAAAGTTATTTCAGATCTATAAATTCTTTCAGCAAATGTTAAATAAATAGAAGAGATTATGATAAAAAAAACAACGGTAAATAATAATAATTTTCTTTGTTTGATGAAAATTTCTAAGATGTCAAAAAAGCCTATAGAGTCATACTTTGAATTGTCATCTAGATTATTATTTTCCATTTTCTTGAATTATATAATATTAAAAGAATATCAAAATAAATTTTATTTTTGGTACCCGGGGCCGGACTTGAACCGGCACGAAGTCACCTTCGAGGGATTTTAAGTCCCTTGTGTCTACCAATTCCACCACCCGGGC
>MDSZ01224718.1_pt1 | contig 22920 bp, 22 predicted proteins | sample 811201 | NCBI WGS metagenome assembly MDSZ01 (sample SAMN05326647, study PRJNA326480) | marine metagenome | isolation source: seawater | place: Indian Ocean: North | collected 2010 | reverse complement strand
TTAATTGGTCAAAGAAGGTTTGAACTGTCTCAACGTTTTGTTCATGAAACATTTGCGCGATTGATTGATGTTGTACCTGAAGCTCCAATGCAATCTAAGCCGAAAATTTTATTTGCGTTTACATTTTTTGAGCAAAATTCTGAAATCAATAGAGATTTAGACTTTGCACCTGCAGTTCAAGCTATTCTCCCTTCTTGGCAGCTTTCTGCACAAGCAGGTAATACTTGGCTTCGATTAAATGCAGTTGTATCTCAAGAGTCTAATGTTCGAGAATTTGCAGAAAAAATTTGGTTGATGCGCGAAAAACTATCTAATTTTCTATGCTCTGATGTTTCTTTCTCAGAGAAATCGTCTTTATCCATAAAAAGTTCACAAGATTGGGAAAGTAAATATCGCTTATCTCTTGCTCAAGGTATTGATTTGGTTAATTCTGGTCAGCTTGAGAAACTTGTTCTTGCTGTTAGACAATCAATTGTTCTTAATAAACCTTTAAATCCATTAGCAATATTAGCGTCTCTTCGAAATCACCAAAAATATAGTTGTCGTTTTCTTTGGCAACGCTCCAAAGAGGAATCTTTTTTTGGGGCTTCCCCTGAACGTCTACTAAGTCTTCGACAGAATAACATGATTACTGATGCACTTGCAGGCACTACAATTTCAGGGCCTCAAGATAGTGCTTTGTTGAGTTCTGAAAAGAATCTTCGAGAACATAAAGTAGTTATTAGTTCAATATATGATCAATTGTCTGGCTTAGGCTTATCACCTCAAAGTTCTCTACAGCCACTTTTGGCGAGGCATGGGAAATTAGTGCATTTGCATACGCCTATTTCTTCACATTTAAGTAGTCAATCTCCTTTGCAGATTTTGAATGCATTACATCCAACCCCAGCTGTAGCAGGTTTACCTAGAGAGAATGCTTTGAAATGGTTAAGGACTATTGAGCAATTTGACAGAGGATTATATGCATCACCTATCGGATGGATGGATACAATGGATAATGCAGAATTTAGAGTTGGAATTAGATGTGGTTATGCAAGATCGAGGAATTTAGATTTAATTGCAGGAGCAGGCATAGTTAAGGGGTCTACCGTAGATGATGAATTACAAGAAGTTCGTTTAAAGTTTGCAGTTCTCAAAGATCAGATTTTTTCTGATTCTAAATTTTCAGGACAAACTTTTTAAGAGAATTTCTATGATTTGATCTGCTAATTTACTGTTCATAAGATTTTCAACTTCACGAATTCCAGTAGGACTAGTCACATTTATTTCGCTCAGCATTCCTCCAATTACATCAATTCCAACGAAAAACAGTCCTTCATTTCTTAGGGATGGAGCAAGCTCTTTGCAAATCTCTTTTTCTCGATTGGATAATTTAGTTGCTTCAGCTGTTCCTCCTAAAGCAAGATTGCTTCTGAAATCTCCTTCTTTAGGTTTTCGGTTTATAGCTCCTAATGGCTCACCATTAATTAGTAAAATTCTTTTATCTCCTTTTTGGACTTCTGGAAGAAATTTTTGCATCATAACGGGCAAATTTTCTTGTGATGTAACTAGCTCTAAGAGTGCTTGAATACCTGGCGAATTGTTGGCAATGCGAATAACACCTTGTCCTCCTTTCCCTCCTAGAGGTTTTAGGACCACTTCACCATTCTCTTCTGCAAATTTTTTTAGTTCATCAACTCTGCTGGCAACAAGTGTGGGAGCCATTAACTGACTAAACCTTAATGCTCCTAACTTTTCATTCCATGCTCTGAGAGAAGAAGCTTTGTTAAGAACCAGTACACCCTCACGCTCTGCTACTTCAAGTAAATGAGTTGCATATAAAAACGCTTCATCTACTGGCGGATCTTTTCGCATCCAAATGCAAGCAAATTGGTTCAGTGAAATGTTCTGAGGCTTTTCTGCAGTAATCCAAGGTGATGGGATTACTTTGCTAGCAATAACACCTGCTTTATTACCATTTGCTTGAAGATCTGCTGGGGTACAAACCCATACTTCAATGGAAGCACGATATGCTGCTTCCATAAGTGCTGCCGATGAATCTTTTTTAGGGTTGATGTACTTGATTGGATCAAGCACAAATAATTGCTTCATTTGTTTAGATACTCAATAATTCATCAAGTTGTTGTGTCTCTTCAAGTTCATATAGCTCGCTGCAACCTCCAATGCCTTGTTGATTAATAAAAATTTGGGGAAGTGTTGTTCTCCCATCGGCTCTTAGAGACATTGCATTTCGAGCATCTTGATCTCCGTCAATTGCATATTCTGTATATGGGATGCCTTTTTTTGTTAATAAAGCTTTTGCTCTAATACAAAATGGACAGTATGCCCATGTATAGATTTCAACTTTGTTCATAAATCAAGAATTTATTTAATCATTATTTTATGTGAGGTCCTTCAACTGATAGTTTCATAGAAATAGTTTCTTTTTTAAGAATTGTTAGATTTAACTGAGTTTAAAAGAGATCTTTCTCTATTGCATGATCGTCTGAGCAAAGCTCAGGACTGTCTTTGACGTACCTGTTTTAAATGCTCGTCAATCAGATCTTGAACAAATTGTATCTCAGCCAGATTTTTGGAATGATCAGAATAATGCTCAGCAATTGATGAGGCAGTTAGATGATGTTAAAGATCAATTGAAGAAATTATCTTATTGGAATAATTTATTAAAAGATGCTGAGGCATCCTTAGAATTGTTTGAATTTGAACCAGATGAAGAAATTATTATAGAAGCAAAATCTGGATTAGATCAATTAAGGATAGATTTGGACTTTTGGGAAGTAGAAAGATTATTAAGTGGACCTTATGACAAGAAAGGTGCAGTTTTATCTATTAATGCAGGTGCTGGCGGAACTGATGCGCAAGATTGGGCTCAAATGATTTTACGTATGTACACTCGCTGGGCAGAAGACCATGGAATGAAGGTTACAGTTGATGAGTTGTCTGAAGGTGAAGAGGCTGGTATAAAAAGTGCCACAGTTGAGATTGAAGGCAAATATGCATATGGATATTTGCAAAATGAAAAAGGGACGCATCGCTTGGTTCGCATTTCTCCTTTTAATGCAAATGGGAAGAGGCAAACAAGTTTTGTAGGTGTAGAAGTGATGCCAAAATTAGATGAAGAGGTTGAATTAGATATTCCTGAAAAAGATTTAGAAATTACTACAAGTCGATCAGGGGGAGCAGGAGGGCAAAATGTAAATAAAGTGGAGACGGCTGTTCGGATTCTTCATGTTCCAACTGGTTTAGCTGTTAGATGTACTCAAGAGCGTTCTCAGCTTCAGAACAAAGAGAAAGCGTTGACATTACTTAAAGCTAAGTTAATGATTATCGCTAAGGAACAACGTGCTGCGGAAATAGCTGATATCAGAGGAGATATTGTAGAAGCAGCATGGGGAAATCAAATTAGAAATTATGTTTTTCATCCATATCAAATGGTTAAGGATTTACGCACTGCTAAAGAAACAACAGATATTGAAGGAGTTATGAATGGGAAATTGGACCCATTCATTCAAGCTCTTCTTCTCCAAGGAGTAGACAACTTAGAGGATCAATTAGATAATTAGATAATGAGAAAAGATTCTTCTTTAAAAAATACTTCTTCGCCTAGCTTTATTAAGTTAGCTATGAGAAATATGGTAAGCAAAGGTAATCAAAGTTTAATTCATTTCGGGCTTACTTTTTTTGGTTTTATTCTATTCATTGTTGTGATCGCTATTTTAGGTCGACCTAATTTGCCAGCTTAAGACGCATAAAACTTGATGCTTTCACAAAATATCGATATTGACCTTGCATTTCATGAGTGTTTAGATGAGAAGCTTTTAAAAATAATTGACTCAAATACACAAAAATTGTTAATAAGCCCTCAACCTTGGATTGTTTATTTTACAAAATGGATTAAAGTTTTTCATCATAATAAGAAACTGAATTGCCCTTCTTTATTTAGACAAACAACTTCTTTTAGTATTGGTTTACAATTTACCGATGATTCTAATATAGCTTTAATTAATAAAAGGTGGAGGGATAAAGATTGTTCCACAGATGTCCTTTCATTTCCAGCTATTGACAATGATTTTTCTATGCAACCTGATCCGGCACTGGAATTAGGTGACATTATTGTTTCTGCTGAGACAGCACAAAGACAATCAAAAGATCAAAATCATAATTTAGATAGAGAATTAACATGGCTTGTTTGCCATGGTTTTCTTCATCTATTAGGTTGGGATCATCTTGATTCTACTAGCTTGAACAAGATGCTTGATTTTCAAGATAAGCTGCTTAAAGTTAATACAGACTTCGCAATCAACCCTTTGAGCTGTAAAGACGAGTTATGATTGATGAAAGACAAGAGTTAGAAAATAAAAATAGTTCGGTGAAGGTAAAACACCTTTCAAGAAGGAGTTCTTGGTTAATTTCTAATGACTTACCTTCTAGTTTTAAATATGCATCTCAAGGTGTTTTTTATGCTCTTCTAAGTCAACGAAATTTTCGTATTCATATTGTTATCGGATTCTTAGTGAGTGTTTTTTCAATATGGTTGGACTTGCCCTTCACTGAGCTTGCAATCCTAATTATTACTATTGGAGCTGTCTTGGCTCTTGAATTAGTTAATACATCTATAGAAGCAGTAGTTGATTTGACGGTTGGGAAGCAGTTTCACCCCTTAGCTCGTATTGCAAAAGATTGTGCAGCAGCTGCAGTGTTCATTGCTTCATTATGCTCTTTATTAATTGCAGGATTGTTAATTCTTCCTCCTTTTCTTGACCTTTTAGGTACTTAAGATTACTCAAATGCTTTTAGTTATTGACAACTACGACAGTTTTACATTCAACCTTGTTCAATATTTGGGAGAACTTTCATCTGAGCATTCAATTGCGCAAGAGATTAAAGTTTCTAGAAACGATGAAGTATCTATAGACCAAATTCAAGTTTTAAACCCGGATGCAATAGTTCTGTCACCAGGTCCAGGGGATCCAGATCAGTCAGGCATCTGTCTAGAAGTTTTGCATAACTTTTCATCTAGTATTCCTACCTTAGGAGTATGTTTAGGACATCAAGCAATAGCACAAGCTTTCGGTGGAAAAATAATACGAGCAAAAGATCTCATGCATGGAAAGACTTCTAATGTGTTTCATAACGAAAAAGGTGTCTTTTCTGCATTGCCACGTCCTTTGGTTGCTACTAGATATCACAGCCTGATTGCCGAAACAGAAACATTGCCAAGCTGTCTTGAGATAACTGCTTGGCTTGAAGATGGAACAATTATGGGGTTAATGCACAAAAAATATTCGCATATTCAGGGAGTACAATTTCACCCCGAGAGTGTACTCACAGAATCTGGACATCAATTGTTGAGTAACTTTCTCTCTTTAGCTGGATCATGAAAATTGTTAAATTTATTATGTAAGAATTTGTTTATGATTTACAACACTCATTTATTTAAATCACTACTTAAGCCATTTATTTTAGGCGCTTTTCTATTGACTTCATCTTTGCCGACCAAGGCAGATGTTGTCGAAATTATTAGTTTTGGCCATAGTGCTTTTTTAGTTAAAGGAGGGGGACATTCTGTTTTGATAAACCCTTTTAATCCTGTCGCTTGTGCTAAGGGTTTGAAAAAACCTAATGTGAAAGCAGATGTCATCTTGGTCAGTTCTGAGTTGCCTGATGAAGGATCTAAAGATTACAAAGGAACTTATTTTTCCCAGCCTGGTTCTTATGCAATAAAGGGTGTGAACTTGCAGGGTTCATCTGCTCCGCACGATCGTTTGGGCGGGCGTCGTTTTGGTTATGCAACGGCATGGCAATGGAATCAAGGTGGGTTTAATTTTTTACATCTCGGAGGGAGCGTGACGCCGATTAACTTGGAGGAAAAGTTACTTTTTGGTAGACCAGATGTACTTTTTATAGCTGTTGGCGGTGGAGCGAAGGTTTATAACGGTCAAGAAGCTGCAAAAGTTGTCAAAGACCTGAATCCAAGAATCGTTATTCCTGCTCAATATGCCAGAAGTAAGGTCTTGAAAGAATGTGATCAAACTGATATTCAGCCGTTTTTGCAATCCATGGAGGGCGTTAAGGTAAAGAAAGTTGGTAAATCTTATAAAATACGAAGAAAGTCCCCTGAAGAAACAGTGATTTATCTAATGCCTTAAATTGACTTAGTTGTTTTTAATCCTTCCCAAAATATTTGCATTTGCTTTGTTGTTCCAATAGAGACTCTTAATGAGCCTTCTATTAGTGGTTTGTCTTGCATGTTTCTTATTAATATTCCTTCTTTTCTTAGGCTAGATTCAACTTCTGAAGCTTTTCTTTTTGGCCATAGAAGAAAGTAATTTCCACTATTCATATGATGTTTTATGTTGTTGTCTAGTAATTTATTCTGAATCCAATTGCGAGCTTGTAAGACTTTTTGGACATAATTATCTATATATTTTTGATCTTCAAGTGCGGCAAAGGCCGCAGTTACTGCAAAGCTATTTATGTCATAAGGACCAGAAACTCTTTTTATTAAATTGATCACATCTTTATGGCCTATTGCGAACCCTATACGTAAACCTGCCAATCCTGATGTTTTAGAAAGAGACCTTAAAACAATAAGATTAGGCATTCTTGAAAAATTAACTACAGGCAGTATGCTATCACCTAAAAAAGCCTCATATAATTCGTCAATAACGACTAATGTCTCTGGAGAAGTGGTTGCTAGTTCTAAGATTTTATTAGCTTTTAAATTTGTTCCCGTAGGGTTATTGGGATTGCAAATAATCAGTATCTTAGGTTTGTTTTTTATTAATAATTTTTTGATTGTATTGAAAGGAAACTCGAAAGTTGTTGTTTCGTAGGGAATCTCCAGCACTTCCATACCTTGCATCTTTGCACAAGGCTTGTAATAACCAAATGTAGGGACTGTTGTTAAAAGTTGATCACCGCGATCACCAAATGAATGACAAATAGAATGAATTGCTGCATCAACACCATTAAATAGTCCAATTTGATTTATTTCAAGAGGATTAATTATGGTTGAAGAATTGATATTTGCAGCAACTGCCTTTTGGAGCCCATTATATTCTGGATAGATAGATATGTGTTCTGCCACAATTGTTTTTAGCGCAGCCATTACTTTGGGACTGGGCCCAATAGTATTTTCGTTAAAATCTAGACGTAGTAAATTCCTTCGGCCTTCTAAAGGGGCTGAGTAGGGAGTCATCATTTCTATTTCTGGTCTAGGTTTAGGGACCTTTACACAAGCTTTGTTTTTTATAGATTCCATTACATTCTTTCTAAAGTGGCAATTCCTAGAAGGTTTAATCCTAGCTTGAGTGTGCTTCCAGTCATTTGACATAAAATTAGGCGACTGGATTGAAAAGGTTCTTCCGCCTTTAAAACAGGAACATGATCGTAAAAGCGATTGAAAACTTGACTTAGTTCAAACAGATAATTGCAAAGGCGATTTGGCAGCAATTCTTCTTCAACTTGTATGATCACATCTTCAAACTTTAATAATTGTCTAATTAAGCTCCATTCTTCTTTTTCATGAAACCTAACTTGCATTTGTTTCTTTAAAAGGTCTTTACTTTTACGGTTAATTCCAGCAATGCGCACTAACGCATACAAAAGGTATGGTGCAGTATTACCTTGCAAGGAAAGCATACGGTCAAAACTAAACTGATAGTTTGTAATTCTATTTTGACTTAAATCGGCATATTTGACTGCTGCTAATCCCACAACCTTTGAAACCTCTTCTACAAAGCCAATACTTTCTTGACGACCTTCTTTCTCCAGACGATTTATAAGATCTTGCTTTGCTCTATTAATAGCCTCAGTTAGTAAATCTATAAGTCGTACGGTTTCCCCCGAACGAGTTTTTAGTTTCTTCCCATCCTCTCCTTGCACTAAACCAAAGGGTACATGCTCAACATGACAATTGTTAGGTATCCATTTTGCACGCTTTGCTACTTGAAATACACCTAAAAAGTGATTAGCTTGCCCAGCATCAGTTACGTAGATTACACGACATGCTCCATCTCCTTTAGGTGGAGGACTAAGTCGGTAACGAATAGCAGCTAAGTCAGTTGTTGAATAATTAAACCCTCCATCTGATTTTTTTATGATAACTGGTAGAGGATTATTATCTTTACCAGTTATACCTTCAAGAAATACACATTGAGCTCCTTGGTCGGTAACTAATAAACCTAGTTTGTTTAGATCAGTAACTACGCTTTCTAAGAAAGGGTTGTAAAAAGACTCACCTCTCTCTTCTAGCTTTATATCTAGTAGATCATATATTTTTTGAAACTCTTTTCTAGATTGACTACATAAAAGATTCCATGCTTTTATGCTTTTTTCATTGCCTTGTTGTAATTTGACTACTTCTTGACGTGAAGAAGATTTAAAATTTTTATCTATATCAAAACACTGTTTTGCTTGCCTGTAAAAAGCAACTAAATCTCCAAGGTCAACTTTATTTGCAGTTGTTAGTGCTTCAGGAGCAACATTTTTGAGGTGTGTTATTAACATGCCAAATTGGGTTCCCCAGTCTCCAACATGGTTTAGCCGTAGTACTGAGTAACCACGAAATTCAAGAATACGAGCGATAGAATCGCCAATAATTGTTGACCTTAAATGTCCAACGTGCATTTCTTTTGCAATATTAGGACTAGAAAAATCTACGATTACACGATTGGACTTAGAACTTTCCTCTTGGAGGATAGGAACACCAAGCTTTTCGTCTTGAGCTCGATGAATGATCTCAGTAATTAGATACTCTTCTTTTAGAGTGATATTAATAAAACCAGGGCCTGCAATTACTGGTGGGAGACATACTTCTTTAAATTTACTATTTTTGTTGAGTTGATTAACTATATTGTTTGCGATCTCACGAGGTGACTTTTTGATTAATTTTGCTAAAGACAAGGCACCATTAACTTGGAAATCACCAAATTCAGGTTTAGATGCCGGCATTATTTGAGGGTTTAACAAATTCTTTGAGATGTTCGTTGCTAATATCTCTTCCCTGAAGGTGACTTCGATTGCTTGTTGAACTTGTATACTTAGAAGTTGATAGATTCTTTGCATGATTTTATTATTGGCCTTTATTGAAACGCATACTAAAGTCTATCCAATAACTTTTAGTGATAGGAGAACTGCTTGAAATAAAGTCGACTCCGGTATAAGCATAATCTTTTATTTTTCTTGGATCTATTCCTGATGCTTCTAAAACAATTTGCCTTGACTCTCGCTCATTAGAGCTTGTTCTTGCTAATTTTCGGAGAATAGGTACTAGAATTTTTAGTTGATTAGGGGGGATTTCATCCAGTAACACTCCATCAGCTCCAGATATCACTGCTTCTTTAGCTTGTTCCTCTGTTTCTGCTTCTACAATAATCTTTGCTGTCCATGGGATAGATTCTCTTAGTGATTGAACAGATTCTGAGATGCCACGACTCCAAGCTATATGGTTTTCTTTTAGCATTGCAGCATCATCAAGTCCCATTCTATGATTCATACCTCCTCCGCATTTAAAAGCATATTTTTCAAGTAGGCGAAGTCCTGGAGTCGTTTTCCTTGTATCTGCCAAGCGCACACCTGTTCCATTTAATTGACTTACCAGGTGCTTTGTTTCTGTTGCAATGCCTGATAAATGCATTGCAAGATTTAGAGAAGTTCGTTCACCAGCAAGTAACGCTGATTTCTTGCCAGTCACGCTTAGTACTTTTTGACCACTTTTGAAAGCTCCACCTTCGTCTACTTCTAGAGAAATCTGTGCAGATTTATCGAGCTTATGAAAAATCTTTTGAACAAGAGGCCCACTACAAAAAATCCCACTTTGCTTTGCGATCCATATAGCAGAACACACTTCATCATCGTCTAAGACAGTTGTTAGATCTCCTCTTCCAAGGTCCTCAGTTAACCATAGATCTATCAGATTATTGATGGTAGGAATTTGTAAATCCATTGAATTATTTACCTATACAAAAACGTGAGAAGATCCTATCTAGTAATGCCTCAGATATTTCATCACCTGTTAATTCTCCTAGAGTTTGAATTGCTTCGCGCAAATCAATTGTCCAGAAGTCCCATGGCAACAATTGAGTTTCTTGAGTAAGCACTCTATTTAAAGCATTTGAAGCAGAAATCACAAGATCAATTTGTCTTTCATTTAGAGAGATTTCTATATTTTGAGCTTTATTTGCCCCACAAGTTTTTAATAAACTTTTAATTAAGCTCTTTTCTCCATTTCCGTTTAAAGCGCTAATGATTACATCTGCTTTTACAGATTGGTCTTTGATATTTAGATCTGATTTATTTCCAATTAATAATACTGGGATATGCTGAGGAATCTTACTTAATAGATTTTGGTTTGATTTATTCCAAGGCTTACTTATATCAAAGATAAACATAATAATATCAGCAGTTACTAGCATTCTTTCACTTCTTTGTACTCCTATTGACTCAACAATATTATCAGTGTCCCTAATTCCGGCCGAATCAACTAATGTTATTGGGATGCCTTCTAAAATAATTTCATTTTCCAATAGGTCTCTAGTTGTTCCTGGGACTTGAGTAACTATTGCTTTTTCTTTTTTAGAAAGTAAATTTAGCAATGAACTTTTTCCAACATTGGGAAGACCAATCAGTGCAACTTTTAATCCATTTCTAATATAACTTGCTTGTTTGTTCTGCTTGATTAAAGCTTTTAACTCTTTGTTGATACTTGTAATATTGGTAAATACTTCACTCTTATCTAAAGCTGGCAAATCTTCTTCAAAATCAATGCGTGCTTCAATCTCACAGAGTTGATCAAGTAATCTTTCTTTTAATTGATTGATTTGTGCATAAATGGCACCATCTACTCCAGCCATTGCAAGCTCTGCAGCTTTTTGACTTCTGGCTTTTATTAGATCATTAATTGCTTCTGCCTGAGTTAGATTTAGTCTTCCATTGAGAACAGCACGTTGACTAAATTCACCAGGGAAGGCTCTCCTGACAAACGTTTGTCTTAGAAGTTCTTCTAGTACTCTTTGGACATTGATTAGCCCTCCATGACAGTGTATTTCAACAACATCTTCTCCTGTAAAACTTTTTGGGCCATCCATTATTAGAACTAAGACTTCATCAATATGTTTTTTCGTGATTTGATCTATTACATGCCCGTACAAAATGGAATGACTTTTCCATTGTGCACGCCCTGGTGTATGGACTATGTTTTTTGCTGCTTCTTTTGCTCGTACGCCTGAGATTCGAATGATTGCGATACCCCCTTGACCAGCGGCTACTGCTGAGGCAACTGCTGCAATTGTTTCTTCAGTGGGGAAATTGAAATTCATCAACTAAAGATTGGCAATATTTCTTACGATTAACATTTGAATGTATTTTAGGTCTAACAGTCTATCTAATGAGGAAAAAGCTACTGAATTTGATTCAAAAAATAAGAAAATTTTTCATTTGGATTTGGAGACAAGAAGGAACTCCTGCAGAACGTGCACGTGGAGTTGCACTAGGTGTATTTAGTGGGTGTTTCCCTTTTTTTGGTTTTCAAACTTTAATTGGTATTTCTCTTTCAAGGCTTTTTAAAGGTAATCTTCTTCTTGCTGCAACCGCAACTTGGATAAGTAATCCATTCTCTTATGCCCCATTATTTTGGTTTAATTATAAAGTTGGAGAATCTTTTCTTGGGCAAGGTACTGCTATAGGTGATGTAAGTCAATTATCAGGTAGAGAATTATTCGATCAGGGTTGGACTTTTAGTAGTAGATTGTTATTAGGCTCATCAATAGTAGGATTGTTTATGGGCTTGCTTCTAGGAGGTCTATGTTATGTACTATTTAAACGCTTAAGTGTTATAGATCAGAATTGATTTTGCAGTGATAATCTGTACTGTATTTCATGTTAGCTCAGTTCTTGCAATATCAATAACGTCTGCCATAGAACGAATTTGTTGCATTGTTGATTTTAATTGGTTTGAATCTTTTAGCTCAATCCGTAAATCAATACAAGCTGGCTTGCTATAAGCTGTTTTTACACGAGCATCGCTAACATTAATTCCACTATCTGAAAGCCTCATTAAGATATCTTTCAGAATCCCAACTCTATCAATTACTTCGATTCTTAATTGAGAAGAAAATCTTTGATCCCCCATTAACTCGCTTTCACTCCACCTTACAGGTAATCTTCTTTCTGTTGGTATATTGGCTAAATTAACGCAATCTTGTCGATGAATTGTAATCCCATGGTTGCCAAGTGCTACTGTTCCTATAATTGTTTCTCCAGGAAGAGGGCTGCAACATCCCCCTAATCTATAGTCAAGACCCTCGACGCCATAAATGGGAGTAGTGGTTGAACGTCTATTAGAAGTTGTTCTCTCAGACTGAGTAGGAAGCTTTTGAGGCTCGTGTACATTTTCTGATAAGACTTCTGATTCCATATTTTGTAGACGTATCTCTTCTCTTAAACGGTTGAGGGCTTGATGTAATGTTATTGCTCCAAAGCCAAGGGCGGCCAGAAGATCATCCTTGCTCTTGAGATTGCATCTTTCTGCAACCTTTTTCATTGCTGTGCTATTTAATAGCGTATCAAATCCATCTCGACCCAGTTCTCGTTCAAGAAGATCTTTTCCACGTTGAATTGTTTCATCTCTATGACTTTTCTTATACCATTGTCTTATCCTATTCCTAGCTGTAGGTGTGGCAACAAAGTTTAGCCAGTCGAGACTTGGATGAGAAGTTTTATTTGTAAGAATCTCAATGAAATCCCCATTGTTCAGTGGTGTAGATAATGGACATAATTTGTCGTTTATGCGACTACCATGGCAGTGGTTTCCAACTTCGGAATGAATGCGATAAGCAAAATCTATTGCAGTAGATCCTTTTTTTAGTCCTAAAACATCTCCTTTAGGAGTAAAAACAAAAACTTCTTCATCAAATAAATCCTCTTTTATAGATGATAGATAGTCATTATGGTCATCTTTGCCTCCTTCTTGTTGCCATTCTAAAAGTTGACGAAGCCAATTAAATTTTTCTGCATTTCCTGTAGCAGGTGACCCTCCTTCTTTATATTTCCAATGTGCAGCTATACCAAATTCTGCAACTTGATGCATTTCAGGAGTTCTTATTTGTACCTCGATAGGTCTATGCCTTCCAATGACAGCAGTATGAAGTGATTGATATCCATTAGGCTTGGGAAGACCAATATAGTCCTTAAATCGACCAGGAATAGGCCGAAATGTATCATGTACCACTGCAAGAGCTCGATAACATGTTTCTAGATCAGGAACTATTATTCGCAATGCGGCGACGTCGTATATTTCATGGAATTCTTTTTGTTGACGCTGCATCTTGCTCCATATGCCAAATAGGTGTTTTGGCCTGCCACTGATTTCGCAATTAATTAGTCCTGCCTTTGATAATTTTTCTTTAAGTAATTGAATTGTTACTTCAAGGCGTTTTTCTCTCTCGCTTCTTTTGGTCATTAATTCTTCTTGAACTTGCCTATAAGCTTCAGGTTCTAGAAGCTTAAATGCTAGATCTTCAAGCTCCCATTTGAAACGACCTATCCCTAATCGATTCGCCAATGGTGCATATATTTCTTTTGTTTCTAAGGCTATGCGTTGTTGTTTATCAGATTGAAGAGAATCTAAGGTGCGCATGTTATGCACTCTGTCAGCTAGTTTTACGAGAACAACTCGAATATCACAAGCCATTGCAAGAAACATTTTTCTTAAGTTTTCTGCTTGAGCTTCAGTTCTATTTGTAAAGTGAATACCGCCTAATTTAGTGACCCCTTCAACTAATCCACTAACTTCACTGCCAAAAAAATCCTCTAATTGTTGTGGGCTGAGGTCTGTATCTTCGATTGCATCATGAAGGAAACCGGCTGCTATTACGGTTGGACTTGCCCCTATTTCGCGCAATAAGTCTGCAACGGCCACAGGATGAACAATATATGGATCACCACTTGCTCTAAATTGACCAGTATGAAGTCGAAAAGCTAAGTCAAAAGCATTGACAAGTAAAGACTCTGGATCAGTAGGACATGCTTCTCCTCTGCCAAGAGGAATCTTTTCAAGGCAGTCTTTTAGCCAATTAGGCAATAAAATGCCATAATCCTCAGCTTTAGCAATTGTTTTAGTTTTCAGTTGAGGTTCTTCAGGCATTACTCACTGAAAGCTCAGATTGATTAGTGTTGAATTTGACCTATAGCTAGTATGTCAAATTCAACTTGGCAGATAACATATATTTTATTCAGGCTTAACATCCATTGCTACATCCTATGTCGAGTTCTTTAGGGGATGTTTTAAATATTCAAGACTTAAAGGTGCGCTATCCAAATAGTAGAAAATGGGTTCTGAATGGGTTCAATTTGAATATCTCAGCTGGTGAAAAACTAGCTTTGATTGGAAGCTCAGGGTCTGGCAAAAGTACTGTTGCAAAGGCTTTGATGCAGATTTTACCTTCTGGGAGTCGATGTGAGGGCCAATTACTTTTAGTTGGCAAAGAACTTTTGAATTTGAATGATCTTGAATTAGAAAAAGCTAGAGGGGAATTGCTTGGATTGGTTTTTCAAGACCCTATGACAAGGCTCAACCCATTGATGACCATTGGAGATCATTTGCTAGACACACTAAAAGCGCATAACAGCAGGCAAACTTCTTTAAGCCTGAGAGCTCGTGCAGAAGAATTATTGGAAAAAGTTGGATTAAACCCAGCACGTTTTGATGCGTATCCCCATGAATTTAGTGGTGGAATGCGTCAACGCGTTGCTATTGCTTTAGCTATTGCCTTAAACCCACCATTAATAATTGCTGATGAACCTACTTCGAGTCTTGATGTTGCAGTTGCTAATCAAGTAATGAGTGAATTAAGTCGCCTTTGTGATGAATTAGGGAGCTCACTCTTGTTAATTAGTCATGATCTTGCCCTTGCGTCTAGATGGTGTCAACGCATGGCAATAATACAAGAAGGGGCTGTTATTGAGGAAGGCTATACGAATGATGTCCTTGGCAGTCCTAAATCATTTCTTGGTAAAAGATTGGTAGCTGCTGCTAAAGCAATAGAAGCAAAAGCAGAGAACGAAACGTCAAATTCAGAAGTTATTTTAGAAGTTGATAGATTGCGTTGCTGGTATTCTGTTGGCAATATGCCTTGGGAAGTTAATTGGATTAAAGCGATTAATGAAGTAAGCTTTTCTCTTCGTTTTGGGGAAACGCTAGGTTTAGTAGGTGTTTCTGGGTGTGGAAAAAGTACTTTAAGCAGAGCACTTTTAGGGTTATTACCCATTAGAGGAGGGGAGGTTAAACTTCTTGGTAAAACTTTGATTAATTCAACTAAAAAATTTAATCAAAAATCTAAGCAATTGATGCAAATGGTTTTCCAAGATCCCTTTGCATCTTTAAATCCCAAGATGACTGTTTTAGAGATTGTTTCTGATCCAATTTTGATTCATCAACTATCTACTTATGCCAAAGCCAAAGAAAAAACAAGGCGATTAATTGAACAAGTTGGATTAATGCCTCCTGAAGACTTTCTTAATCGTATGCCTAATCAACTTTCAGGAGGGCAACAGCAAAGGGTCGCAATTGCTCGAGCACTAGCATTAAACCCTAAAGTTCTAATTTGTGATGAAAGCGTAAGTATGTTAGATGCTGAAGTTCAAGGAGAGATTTTGACATTGTTACGCTCCTTGCAAAGAAAACTTGGTTTGGCGATACTATTTATTACGCATGATTTATCTGTAGCTCATAGCTTTTGTGAGAGAATTATTGTTTTAGATCAAGGTAAGATTATTGAAGAAGGTTTGGCAAATCAAGTTTTCACTAAACCCGCTTCACCAGTATCTAGAAAGTTGGTAAGAGCTTGTCCAAGAATAACAACCTAGAGTTGCTCTATTGTGCTCGTAAAACTTTTAATAAGCTATGAAATGTATTAGGCATGGGTGCCTGGAAAACCATTTTTCTATTATCACTTGGATGGTTTAATCCAAGCTGAATCGCATGCAATACTTGTCCACTTAGTCTAATAGGCAGTTTTCGGCATCTACTGTAGGTTTGATCTCCTAAGATAGGATGTCCAAAATGCGCACAATGAACTCGAATTTGATGAGTTCTACCTGTATCTAACTTGAAACCCAGAAGTGAGTAATCTCCGAGTCTTTCTTTTAACTCCCAATGTGTGCATGCATATCTACCTAATTCATCTTTAACTACAGAATATTTTTTTCTGTCAACAGGATGTCTACCTATAGAGCCAATAATTGAACCTTTGTCTCCCTTGGGAACACCATGAACAATTGCTATATACTCTCTTGAGGCAATTCTTTTTTGAATTTGTTTTTGGAGATTTATCAATGACTCTTGAGTTTTTGCAATGACGATGCAACCAGTAGTATCTTTATCTAAACGGTGAACGATGCCTGGCCTGAGCTTTCCATTAATGCCAGGCAAGTCTGAGCAGTGGTTCAATAAGCCATTAACAAGAGTCCCAGTCTTATTGCCAGGAGCAGGATGTACAGCTATTCCAGCTTCTTTATTTATTACGATTAAATATTCATCTTCATAAAGCACCTCGAGCTTCATATCTTCTGGCTGTAAATAGGGGAGTGGTTCGGGTGGTGGAAGCCATAGGAGTATTACATCTCCTTCTCTAAGTGGAGTTTTTGCTTTTGCAAAGATCCCATTAACTTTGACGAATCTATCATTAATAAATTTTTGAATTCTTGCCCGACTTTGTTCTGGTCGCTGGCTTACAAGCCATCGATCAAGTCGCATTGGCAGGGGCTTACTGTAATGCATAGTAATTAACTCGCCCGTGCCTTCCCCAAAGTCTTTATGTTTAAGAGATGTATCTGTCATAGTGGAATATCAAGTGTAATACGACCTAATAGTGATTTGCGAAAATCATCTAGTATTCTTTGAGACATTCTTCTTATATTCTTAGACGTATGTAGACTTGCTGCATTCTCAAGCCATGTATGAGGAGTATTATTACTTTCTTCAAAACTAATTCTGTATCTTTGCTCAATTGACTCTTTCAGTAATTGTCTATTGTTTTGTTCTAAAGTATTAATCATTTGCAGAAGAGCTATGGCTATTTGTTCAACGTCATATGCCCCTTCACCAATATCGTCACATATGGCCAGCTTAATTGCAGCTTGTTGATCTTCTATGAAAGGGGGTAGCACACCAGGAGCATCCAAAAGGTCGATTTTTGGATCAATTCTTACCCACCTTAAAGATCTTGTTACTCCCGCACGGCGTGAACTTGAGACGACCTTTTTTTGAGTTAATCGATTGATCAGAGCAGATTTCCCAACATTTGGAAATCCAAGTAATAAAGCTCTAACAGCTCTTGTGCGCATTCCTCTCAGTTTACGGCGATCATTCAGCTCTTTGCCTAGTGCTATTGAAGCATCTTTTAATTCACTAACGCCATCACCATTTTTAGCATTGCACCATAATGTTTGCTGCCCATGTTTATCAAACCACTTTTTCCATGCACGAATGTTCTTTTCATGAACCATATCTTTTCTATTAATTACTAATAAATGCTTTTTATTTTGTATCCATTTGCTTAAGTGTGGATGGGATGTAGAAATTGGAATTCTTGAATCCCTTACTTCTATAACTAAATCTACTTTATGTAGACTTTCACTTAGGAGCTTTTCAGCTTTTGCAATGTGGCCAGGATACCACTGAATAATATTTGTGCTCACGGAACTATTACGTGATAATAGTTTTTAAGCTTATGATTGTTAAATGAGTTACTCATAATCGCATTGCACTTTTTGAGTTTGTAGATGGGAGACACTGCTTTCAAGGTTTATATGTATTACAAGATTATCAAGAATTAGTTCTTCAAAGTTTGATCTTTGGACAAATATATTGAGAGGAAATGATTTTTTTGTTTTTTGATTCCAGTCAGATTGCATAATTTCTTTTGTTTCTTTGGATTGCCCTTGATAAACATCTTTAAAGCTTTAGTTACGACATTTATATCAATCTTAAATGAATGAACGATTGCGTTGTTCTTTGCGTTGCTTGCTTGATTTTGAGTGTCTGGGGTTGTTCTAGAGGATTCATTGACCATTTTTAATAAAACTTGGTGTTTGTTTTGATCTAGACCATGTTCAGATACTATCTCTGGCTCAAATTATGACCATTCGTCCATTCCTCAGGTTAGTCTCAAGCCCGTTTGTATTTATGGCGGCTTAGCATGACAAAGCGTTCTCTTTCTAGTCTCAGTTTAGACGAGCTAAATGGAAAGCGTGTATTGGTAAGGGTTGACTTTAATGTTCCCATTAATGATCAAGGTTCTATTACTGATGACACACGAATTCGTGCAGCTTTACCAACTATTCAAGATTTAGTAGCAAAAAAAGCGAGAGTTATTCTCTCAGCACATTTTGGGAGGCCTAAAGGAACAGTAAATGATGGGATGCGTCTTTCTCCAGTAGCTCATAGATTGTCAGAGTTATTAGGCAAACCAGTGACTAAGACGGATAGTTGCATTGGTCCTGATGCAGAAGAAAAGGTTAATGCTATGAATAATGGAGACGTTGTTTTATTAGAAAATGTTCGCTTTATCCCTGGCGAAGAAAAGAATGATAAAGATTTTGCAAGGCAATTAGCATCTCTTGCTGAGGTTTATGTAAATGATGCATTTGGAGCTGCCCATAGAGCTCATGCATCAACAGAAGGTGTTACTAATTTTTTAAGTCCTAATGTTGCTGGTTATTTGATGGAGAAAGAATTGCAATACTTGCAAGGGGCAATTGATTCTCCAAAGAGACCTTTGGCTGCAATTGTTGGTGGATCCAAGGTCAGTAGCAAAATAGGAGTCTTAGAATCTTTGATTGATAAATGTGACAAGGTTCTTTTAGGAGGAGGGATGATATTTACTTTTTATAAAGCAAGAGGTTTATCTGTAGGTAAAAGTTTGGTTGAAGATGACAAGATTGAATTAGCTAAAGCTCTTGAAGAAAAGGCTTTAGCCAAAGGCGTAGAGTTTCTTCTGCCAACAGATGTTGTGCTTGCTGATAATTTTGCTCCAGACGCAAATAGTCAGGTTGCTTCAATCACTTCAATTCCTGAAGGTTGGATGGGGTTAGATATTGGACCAGACTCAGCAGAGTCCTTCCAGTCAGCCTTAAGTAATTGCGAAACCGTTATATGGAATGGTCCTATGGGCGTTTTTGAATTTGATAAGTTTGCAAAAGGCACTAATTCAATTGCTAATTCTTTGGCTGATTTGAGTCAAAAGGGCTGTTGCACAATTATTGGTGGTGGTGACTCTGTTGCTGCTGTTGAAAAAGCAGGACTGGCCAGCAAAATGTCCCATATATCAACTGGTGGTGGAGCTAGCCTTGAATTGCTTGAAGGTAAAGTTCTTCCTGGAGTTGCTGCTCTTGATGATTTAACTTAAGTATTTTTTAATTTATAAGGTAAAAGGTTTTCAATAGATTATTTAGAGAGATTTATTTTATAAATCAATGCTTTCAGATTCGGATATTATCCTTACCCTTTTTGTAATGGATATTATTCCATCTGGATGTGCAATTAGAGCTGCCCATGTTTGAATTCCAGGATTTAAAGGTGCTTTGACTAATTTAAATAAACCACCTGAGCCCATTGGCTTAAGTTCTAAACTGTCTTTAAAGATAACATTTTTTTGAGACTCCTCTAAGAGCATTAAACTACCTGCTATTATTGAACTTTCTAGGGGTTTATTGATTATAATATCTATCTCATACCAGCTGCCTGTTAAAGCAGTACTTGGAATCTCTAGCGAGATATCAATTGGTTGATTTGTTGTTTTTAGAATTGAATATTCATCTATGATTTCGTAAGTTTTTACTTTCCCTTCTTTGATATCTAAAGCTAATTTTTGTTTTGCTTCTAGCTTGTATGAATGAAAATCTTTTTTCTTTTGTGCTGTAACTGAAAGTGTCATCACATGACGCTTGTCTTTTAAAGTGCCTTGAGGTTTGACAACCCATTTCGCATTAGGAAATTCTTGAATAAAGGTTGAAAATTTTTGCTCAATTTCCATTAAAAGGTTTCTTTCTAAGAATTCAGTTAATTTATTTATATCTCTACTATTCAGCGCTTTTTCTATTGCTCTGCTTAGCTTTCCAATCTTTATATTTGTATTTAATGTAAGAGATTCGGCAGCATCTATATTTAGTATATTTTCTTTATTGGCAGAAATCCTTATATTGTCTTTTGCCTTTATTGGATGATAAGGTAACTCATAAAATGAGATGATAGATAAAATTCCTGCGTTGAGAATGAGTTTAATTAGATTGCGCACTAGTTTGATTTGCTTTACCTATAACTTCAGAGTAGGTAAAAAAAGAAATTATTTCTATGCCTAAGTTATTGATCGCTGCAAGTGGTACTGGAGGTCACTTATACCCTGCTCTTGCGATTGCTGATGATTTACCTGAATCTTGGGAGATAAGTTGGCTAGGTGTTCCCGATCGATTGGAGGTTCAATTAGTACCAAAACAATATGATTTGACTACTATTTCTCTCAAAGGATTAGGGAAAAATGCGTTCAAAAAACTTGCTCAATTAATTAGGTTTGGTATTGCTACTCTTTTAGTAATACGTTTAATTAAAAGAAAAAATATAGAGATAGTTTTTACAACTGGTGGATATATTGCTGTTCCAGCGATACTTGCAGCGAAATATTGCCGAATAAAGGTCATGATTCATGAATCAAATGCATTACCTGGGAAAGCAACTAGGGTTTTTGGAAAATTTTGTGATGTGGTTGCATTGGGCTTGGCTCCTGCAATTAAATATTTGCCGAGATGTAAATCTGTGATTACTGGCACACCTGTTAGAAAAGACTTTTTGCAAAGTCATCAATTACCTGCTTGGGTTCCAAAGAGCTATAGTCCATTAATTGTTGTCATAGGTGGTAGCCAAGGGGCAGTTGGTTTGAATCGAATGATGCAGAATATTTTGCCAACTTTGCTTGATCAGGGATGTAGGGTTGTCCATATACTTGGCAAAAATGAAGGTTCCAAGATTAAACATCAAAGTTTAGTTGAAGTAGAATTCACTAGTGAGATTCCTGCGTTACTACAACATGCGGATCTGGTTATTAGTCGTGCTGGGGCGGGCGCAATTAGTGAATTGGCTATATGTGGTACGCCTGCAATTTTAGTTCCCTATCCATATGCGGCTGATATGCATCAAGACTACAATGCCAGTTATGCTGCTCAATTTGGGGCAGCCCTAATTGTTCATGAAGATAAAGAAAATAAGCTAATATTGACGAATATATTGAGACGTTTATTGCCAATATCTCAATCAGATAGTAGTCAATCTGCCAAACTATTGTCTCAAATGAAAAATGGAATGCAAATGCTTGCGCGAAGAGACGCTCATGATCATGTTATTGAGCTTCTTTCTAAGCTTAGTTAAGTATATGCTTCATTTCTTTTATAATTCTTTTGTTATCATCTTTTGTCTGGAGACTTATCCTCAGCCAACTCTCGCCTAGTCCTTTAAAAGATCTACAGTCCCTTACTAATATACCTTTCTGAGCAAGCCTTTCGCGTAAATTAATGAGAGAATTTTTGCTTTGAATTAATTGAAAATTAACAGAACTAGGGTAAGCTTTGATTCCTTTTAAAGTTTGTAGGTTTATGTGTAGCCAATGACCATCTTCGAGAATCCATGTTGCTATTTTATTTATTTGATTCTTGATAATGACGTCATTATTCATGATCATTGAACCAATGGCTATAGCCATTGCGTTTAATGGCCAGGGGTCTCTTAAGCGTTGCCATTCTTCTAATCGTTCTGAATTGCTTATCGCATAACCAAGCCTTAATCCTGCTATTGCGAATAACTTAGTCATGCTTCTGATAACTATAAGGTTTTTGTGATATGGAACTAGTGGAATTAGCGACTCTTTCTCTCCATTAGGTACTAGAGGAAGAAATGCTTCGTCGCATATTACAAGGGTTTGTTTTTTTAGTAGCTTTTCTAGAGAACTACGACTCCATAATTGTCCTGTAGGATTATGTGGATTTGTAATCCATATAACATTTAAGTTTGATTGTAGTGGAAATGGCTCAGGGAAGTCTGATCTCCACGTGAGAGGCAGAGATAACTCTTGGTAGCTTGAATTCCAGCATTTAAGAGCTCTCCTGTAATCTGAAAAGCCTGGTGAAGGTAGTGTGCTGAAGCCATAAGTGGATGCTTCTCGGGCGGCCCATGTAATAAGCTCTGCTGCACCATTGCCAGGAAGAATCATTGACGGACTTACGTTATGCCACTTGGCAATGGATTCTCTAAGCTTTGAGTGATGGGCATCAGGATAACTCCTCAATTCAATACCATTAATTGTTTGGAGTAAACAATCTATAATTTCTTGTGGTTGTTGAAATGGAACTATTGATGCACTGGCATCTAATATATTATTTGGATTAATCCCTAACCTTGCGGCTTCTTGTATAACATTTCCTCCGTGATATAGCACTTTAGAGTAATTTGTATGTGAAGAATTATCTATGGCTTTTCCCATGGTGCATTGCTACCAATTGCTTCGGAAATATTTTGAAAGCCATGATGACTAAGTTGATTTGATAAGCCTTTTAATATGTCTGGGACCAATTGTGGGCCTTTAAAGATCCAACCAGTATAGATTTGTACAAGAGATGCCCCAGCCACTAATCTCTCCCAAGCATTTTGTGGTGAATCAATTCCCCCTACTCCAATTAATATTATTTTGCTTTCTGTGTATTTTTTGAGTAGACGTATTACTTCTAATGCTCGTTTGCAAAGAGGTGAACCGCTCAAACCACCATCCTCTTTTGCAAGAGTTTTCCCTGTTTGTGAGATGACTCGATTTTCTAACCCCAGCCTATCCATACTTGTATTTACAGCTATTAACCCATCTAATTTTTCATCAAGAG
>MDSZ01073506.1_pt1 | contig 22922 bp, 19 predicted proteins | sample 811201 | NCBI WGS metagenome assembly MDSZ01 (sample SAMN05326647, study PRJNA326480) | marine metagenome | isolation source: seawater | place: Indian Ocean: North | collected 2010 | reverse complement strand
TTTTTTTGAATATCAGTTAAACTATCTTTATTATCATTATAGTACTTTTTAATTGTTTCAATAAGATTTATTTTTTTCGATATTATATCTTCCTCGTTAATGATTAATCCAAAATTATGTTTTTCTATTTCATCCCAATATGGTAAAACACAATCAGTATTTATAAATATTGGAATTCGTCCCATCATAAAAGTCTCATATAATCGATAAGAAAAATTACCTGCACCTCTATAACAAAATACAAATAAATTGTTTTCCATATTTGTAAAATACTCTTTTCTTGCTATTCTTTTATCCATTCCAGCAGCCCAAAAACCTCTTCTTGATACAAAGTCACATTTAATATCACTTTTATACATCATATTTAAATACAATTTACGACCATGTATAATATGTCCACAATAACCTATGGACAAGATAGTATCATTATCTAAAATTTTGTTATTAAAATAATCAGGCGAGTATGCTATTAAAGGTTTTTCATTGATTAATTTGGTTGATTTATAAAAACTTGTACGATATAATATTACATTTTCTGGTATATTAAACTTTTCATCACTATCATCATTAAAAAAACATAATAATGATTTATTATTTTTTTTAGACAATTCATCATACTTTTTAAAGACTGGATCTAATAATCCTCTAAATTTAATAGGTAATACTATAAAATTACATTCTTCAATATTTTTAACATACTCTATGTATTTTTCACATGCTTCTTTCAACAAATAATATCTAGATATTCCTTTCTCATTATAATTGTGTGATTCTTCTAATGGGTTATTGTCTAATAAACCAAACAATATTAGTAATTCTGATGAGAATTTTAAATCTTCTTTTAGAGTAAATATCTTAATCATATATTTTACAATACTTAAATATTTAAATCGTTATTATTATTATGATTAATAATATGCTTAATAGTGTTGTTAAAACACCTATTGTTAAAAAAATCGGCATTCTTATACCATGTACTAGTAATGGTCGTGATTGGACCACATTCAAAGAAACATATCTTTTTAATATGACGTTAAAGTCATTTCTTTTATCTTATGATAAAGAACACATATATACCTTCTATATAGGAATTGATAGAGATGATAAAGTATTTGATAATAAAGAAATACATAAAGAGATTGTAAGATTTTTAAGTGTTATGAAAAATGTTAATGTCTCTTTTATTTATTTAGACGGTGTTGCCAAAGGACACCTAACCAAAATGTGGAATATATTATTCGAAATCGCATATAAAGAAAATAATGATTACTTTTTCCAGTGTGGCGATGATATAGTTTTTACCACTAAGGGTTGGGTAAATGATTGCATTAAAACATTACAACAACATAAAGATATGGGGCTAGTTGGTCCAATAAATAATAATATGCGGTTATTAACACAATGTTTTGTATCTAAAAAACATTATGAAATTTTTGGCTATTTTTTCCCTAATGAAATAGTTAATTGGTGTTGTGATGATTGGATTAATGATGTTTATAAACCAGATTTGTTTTTCCCATTGAGAAACCATTTTTGCAGTAATCAAGGAGGAAAACCAAGGTATATTATTAATAATGATCATGAATTTAGTGGGTTAGAATGTTTGATGGAATTAAAAAAAGAGGTGGCGGTTTATGTTGAACGAGATAAAGAGAAAATTAAAAAGTATATATATATATAATGATTAAAATTACACATAATGCAGGTTTTTTCTCATGTTGTTCTGTTAGATTGCATAGAATTTATTAATTTAAATAAAAAATTACCAGATAATGTAGATAGTTCAGAACAATTTAGGTGGTATAAGAACCATAATGATCGTAATAGAGATATTACATTAGATTATTTTGAAAATTATAATAATATAACAAATGTTAATATATTGTATCCCGTCGACTATTTAACTGCATACCAATTTAAAAATTATTCTAATTTAGATTATGAATGTATAACATCAATAGTCAAAAAATATTTTTCTCCATCAGCTGAAATAAATAAAATCATCAATAATATAGAAAATAAATATAATTTAATTTATGAAAATATTTGTGTATTATTTTATAGAGGAAATGATAAAAATAGAGAAACTATAAAATGTGAATATGATGAATATTTAATTTATGCTAATAAGTTATTAAAAATAAATAAAAAACTTATGTTTTTAATCCAAAGTGATGAGACAGAATTTATAGAATTCATTACAAATAAGTTTCCAGAAAACTCTTTTTATTTCAATGATGAAATAAGACATATGAAAAAATGTAATGATACAGTTGATATAAAAATGAGATCTCAAAATTATGAATTTTCAAAAAAATACTTAGCTATAACAATTATAATGTCAAAGTGTAAATATATAATTTGTGGAAGTGGTAATTGCGATATATGGATAATGTTATATAGAGGGAATAATAAAAATGTAATCCAAAATCTAAATAGAACTTGGATTAATAATTTACAAGAACTTTTGTGAATATTTAAGAATGTAAAACATTTAACCATTCTTTAACTAATTCTATTTCTAATGCTTTTACTATCATATTTTTATATAATTCATTGTAAATTATTAATAAATCATAAGGATCTTTATTTAATTTAACATTATCAAATATATTATTTATTATATTAAATATTGATGTATACATCGTATATTCTGATATAAAATCATTCATATAATCATGTTCGTTTCGTTCTTGTTTTACTATTGGTGAAATATAACAAAATAATTTATTATACTCCCACATACATTTTTGTGCAATATACATTTTCAAAATATCACAAAAACGAAACGAAACCGTACAAGGTATATATAATAAATGAAATATACTTTTATCCTTCCATATTGTTGATTGAGTATTTCCTTGTGTATAAACATTTTTCTCACATATAAAAGATTTATTTTTATCAAATGCTATATTATTATTATAATTTTTATTAGTTAATCTATAAATAGCATCTACATCTGGGTCTCCTTCCGCTAGGCCTTGTATAATTCCAATATTTTTTTTTTCATTGCTCGTTGTTTCATGTAGATTAATAGTTTCTTGTTTTTGAATAAGTTCTAATGGAAATCCTCTAGCCCATATATCTGTTTTAGTAAATAAAGACATAATATTTGGAAATTTTGGAGATGTTATTGTTTTGCTTTCATCTAGTAGTTTATCCCAAGAATTAAAATTATTCAATGGATAATTATCGTCATCCGTATCAAATATTATTTCAGACCCACTAGTAATAGCAAGTAAGTAACCTATATTTTTTCTACAATAATGATTATATGGTAATATTTTTTCAAAACTTTCAAATAACTTATTATTAGGATGAATATATTTCAAATCTTTATCTGAATAAGTATTGTGTGGTGTTTTTAAATCACCGACAATTATAATATTATAATCGTATTTTAAGAAAAAATCAATTGAAGTACTTTCATATGAATTTATAGTTGTTATAATTACACTTTTTTTCATATACAATATATATATATATATATATAATAAAATGATAATATCTAATCTTAAAACGGATGGGTATGGAGCACAATTACTAGCAAAAATAACCGCATATATTTTTTGTAAATATTATGATATAGAATATAAATATACTCCTATAATAAAATGTGCTCATTCTAATTTACAGAATTTAGATGATTTTTTTTTAATAGAATCTTTCTATCCAAACAATTATTGTAAAAATGATAATAATAGAACTCTTGTGATAAGTGAAAATCAATCTAAAGATCTAGAAATTTTTAGAAAAATTATTGATAATAAATATAATATAAATTATAATATAGCACAGTGTCATTGGTTTTTAGAACAAGATCCAAATAAATATTATGATATAGATATTCTAAACGATATTAGAAATATGTATTATAAAACCGAAAAAAAACATAGTAAATTATTTACCGATTTTAAAAATAAAAATAGTAAAATTGTATCAATACATATAAGAAGAAATGATATTACAAAAATTAGGCATCCATCTAGATATATAGAATTATCAAAGTATAAATCGTTTATTAAAGAAATTAATAAAAAATATGATAATTTGTCATTTATAATATATACTGACTCAAAAAATAATGAATGTGATGAATTGTTATCTGATAATGTATTTATAAATAAATGTAATGAAAAAGAAACATTTCATGATTTAGTGGAAAGTGATATACTCCTAATATCTATAAGTTCATTTTCATATATTCCTGCTTTATTATCTAAAAATCTTATTTATTTTTTTAATAATTGTATGTTTAAAGGTTTAAATAATTGGATTAAAATTAATTAATTATTTTGTATACAAATAATTCCATATTTTTCAGGTGGGTATAAATTGTTGTATTTACTATTTAAATATGTAGGATCACAAACATTATTTAATCTAACTTCATTAAATCCTATACTCATCATATATTTTTTTATAGCATTTTTTGAATTATTCATTCCAGAAGAATAAGTAGTTTCTGGTTCTAATGTTATATATACAACCTTTTCTTTTAATATTTCTTCGCCGCTTTTTACTATATCTAAATCAGCACCTTGAGCATCTATTTTTATATAACTAACATATTGAATTTCTTCATTAAATTCAATTCTTTCTAATATATCTTTTAATTTACAACAATCAACTTTTATAATATCATCAACTTTATATATATTTCTTGTTGTAGGAGGTTTAAAAATCGAACATTGTCCTGGATCTAATGTTTTATAAAAATCTATACTTTTTAAATCACTGTTAACTAACGCATAATTCAATAGTAAACATCTTTCTTCTTTTAAAAAATTTATATCTAGATAATGATCCTTTTCTCTATGATGATATGTAGTTTGTTTCCCTTCTTTTATTTTATCAATATTGCTTTTTAAAGCTTCAATACCAATAACAAATAATTTATTATTTTTTTTTAGCCACAAATTAGTATGACACGCTGAAAAAGATAAACCAATATCAATATTTAATTGTGACATATATTTAGGTATAATAATTTTATTATCCATATTATAATATAAATATTTATATTTATATTATAATATGGATAATAAAAAACTATTTGTAGTATTAGAACAAGGTAACAAATGTAATACATTATTATCTAAAGAACATAAAAAACAATTTTCAACTGAATATTCTGATTTCTTTCGTGTCAATTGGAAAGCAGACACAAATGATAAAGAAGCACATTTTTATAAAGATAATATTGTATGGAGCGAAGGTAGAAGTTTACTTTTTGAGAAGGTGAAAGGTAATTATGAATATTATATATTTATAGATGATGATGTTAAATTTATATCTAAAACAGATAATTCAGTAGCTGAAGAATTAAAATATTTTTTTAAAGAATATAATCCATTAACTGGAACTATATTTGGTGATAATTGGGCTTGGGATTTATATAAACATACTATAAATACAAATTACAAGGAAGTTTTTCCTATTATGGGACATGATTTATGTTGTCATTTTTTTCAAGAAGATTTTGCGAAACATATGTTTCCCGCTTATTTTCCTGGTTCTGAATGTTCAATGTGGTATGCACAATTTATCGGTTATAAATTATATCCACAAAAATGCATGGTTTTTAATAAAATTACAGTAAAAAATACTGAAAACATTAAACATAAAGATAGTAATAATGAACAATACATTAATGGTAACGATATAGTTAAAAAATTTTCGAAATTAATTAAAGATACAAATAATATGATAGAATTTTTATCATGGCGGGAAACTAGGAATTTTGTTAGAAATAGTAATAAATTAATATACACAAATCCTATTAATAAAGAACCTATTACATTTGATGATACTATGTTAAAAAATATTATAAATATCCCCGAGAAACTCGGCAAGTTCTCGCGCTGCGTGTCCCCGACGCCATATTATAAACATGCTAGTAACACATCATATAAAATCGTTTAAATTGTATTTTTTTTATAAAAATTATAATTATTTATTATGTCTTTATTAAATAATAGATTTTTATTCGTACACATTAATAAGTCTGGTGGAGGTATAATAACAAAAACTATGAAAGAAAATGGTAATGTAAAATTAACAGGTTATCATAGAAGCCTTAATGATATGCTTAAATTATGTAATAATTTAGATCAAAAATCTTTATACATATTTACTATGGTAAGAAACCCATTTGATAGAATGCTATCATTGTACTTATTTTATCACAAGAACAATTTTAATAGACCCGAATTTTTTTCTGGTAATGATGAAATTGACAATGATTTTAATAATTGGATAGAATATATTTACTCAGACAATTTTGATAGAAATAGAATTCATAGTAATGTAAATATATTCAAATATTGTTTTTCTAATCAATTAAACTGGTTAAAAGACGATAACAATTGTCTTATTAGAATAGATAAAATATTTAAATATGAAGATAATTCTTATGACGAATTATTTGGTAAAATTATGGAATTAAACAAATATAATTCTAATGAGATAATACATCCAACTAAGCATAAACATTATTCTCATTATTATAATAAAAAATCTATTGAATTAGTATCTAAATATTATCAAGAAGATTTAGATTATTTCAATTATAATTTTACTTATTTAAATTCAAAGTCATGATAGCAGATTTTAAATCATCATAATATTTTTTTAACTGAATATGTGCCGTATCTTTAAAAATCGCTCCATTAATATATTTTTCTTTATTATTTACTAAATCATATATTTGTTTTTCTAATATTTCTTTATTTTCAATATTACAAAAACAATATTTATTTTCATTTATAATATTTGGCTCAGGTAATCCTACACCCCAATATAAAGGTATAGTTCCACCTTCAAACGCTTGAAATATTTTTTCAGTACAATATCCTTCTGCTTTTGAATTTTCAGGACACACATTTAAAATACTATTGGATATAAAATTACGCTTATTTTCTAGAGATGGTCCTATATTTCCAACATTATTCTTGAATGTACCACCATAATAAACTTTACCATACTTTTCTAAGTTGTTTGTAATCAGTGTTCGAGTATTATTTCTATCGTGTCTGCATACTAGTGTTGCTAACATATTTTTATTTTTAATATTTTCATTATATTTATTTTGTATATATGTTAATACATTATCGTTAAAATCAAACATATAATAGTCATAATAAATTAACCATAAAGGAAATCTAATTTGTTTTTTTTTTATGTCGGTAGGATTAAAACCTATTATTAAATCAAATATAGTGTATAAAAGTTTATGGTTATTATATGGCGGAAATCTATTTAAATTTTCTCCATCAAAAAAAATTTTACTTTTAGCTCGTATATTTTTAACACGATTAATATCACCACGACAACTACTTATTAATATATCAGGATATTCATTAATATTAACATGTTTTACATCATTATCTATATTTTTTTTTATGAAATTTGATAAGTATTTATCATTTATCGGATCATTCCAAAAATTTATATATGCTATAGTAATAGTCATATAAATATTAAATATTAAATATTTATATATTTACTTTTATTAATTCTACTATCGGATGTAATGATTTTTTGACTAAAATTTCATAATTTATATTATTTAATCCAGTTGATGTTATTGAACCTATTTTATTGTTGTATGGCACGCCATGTTGTTGTTGAACACAAGGTGTACGATCATTTACATCATTAAATATTTTAAAGTACATATCATCACGTGTTTTATCAGTATTCACAAAATTCACATATGTATTAATTTTGTGAAAGTCAGATCTATTTTTTAATGCTTTATCCTCAGCGCCCCACCCCCAATAATCATTTGGAAAACCATTTATTTTAAATATATTATTATTTGAAATTTTAATAATTGGAGCCAGTGTTTCACAAGGAGAAGTAAGGATTCCTAGAATATCGTTATCACTAATATCTCTATTATAATAATTTTTTAAAGTTGGTTCTTTTGGATTTATATCTACATCTTGTGTAATAAAATATTTTGTATTATTTTCATATTCCTTGAACCCTACATTTAAAACACATCCCCTATTGAATTTCTTTCCTTCTTCTTGTTCTATTACAACTACTTTCGTATTTGGTAAATATTTTTCTATTAATGGAACACTATTATCTATAAAGTATTTTAAATGACGTTCACGATTTCTATATGGTATAAGTATGATATTTTCGTACATAATATATTAACTATATTTATTTAATTTTAAATTATATATAATATATTATGTTATCTCCAACCAATATAAGCGAATATTACATTTATGACATCTTTCATAATGACAATAATAACTTAATTATTATTATACCAGCTGAAATATCACAACCTAATATTAAATACAATAATATTGATTTTACAACACATGTTGACCTTCACTCCTGTCCAAACAAATACACATATATATATGTTTCAAATACTACTATTAATTATAAAAGCAATATAACATTAAATATAAATAATAACAATATCGATGTTAGTGTCAACAAATACCCCAATCTTGATAATAAAATTATACTTTCCACTATGGTTAAAAATGAGGATAATTATATTAAACAATGGATAAACTACCATCATAGTATTGGAATTAATAAATTTATCATATATGATAATACAGGCATAGATGATAAAAAGTCTTATTATTCTATAGAAAAATCAAGCAATTTACCTCTCTTATTAGAAGAATACATTAAGAATAATATCGTTATTCTTATTCAATGGCCTTATTTTAAACGCTTACCTAATACAGGTATTAGTGGACAAACTACACAGCAAAATCATACACTATATGCTTTCAAAAAAAGTAAATATATAGGATTTTTTGATATTGATGAATATATTAACATGCAAAATCAAAGAGATATCAATAGCTTCTTTGATAATTTAATTAAAAGTAAAAATATAAATGTCTCAAATATAGGAAATTTTCAAATTAAAAATAAATTTTTTTATAATCCAAATAAAATGTCCACTGATGGATACAACTTTTTAAAGATTTATAATTGTAATGAAACTACCACACCTAAGGGTCATGAAAAAAATTTCGTAATACCTAAAAATGTGGATGTATTCGCCAACCATCAAGTTACCAAGGGTCTTGCAAAATATAATGTCGATCCTAAGGATTTATACTTCAACCACTACTACTTTTTAAATAAAGAAGATAGAGGTAGAAATTACACTACTTCAATCGATAATTCCATATCAAAACATATAAACTTTAATTTAGATCTTTGATGTTTATCCAATGATCTAATTTTTTATGCCAAAAATCCATATAATAAACCTTGTTTTCATTTAATATTCCAGCAGAATAAGATAAACTACTTTTAGCCATTATAAATATCTTTGCTTTAACTAGCGAATGAAATGTTGTAATTAAATCTTCATTTAAATGAAACCTTAATCTTGAATGGTCTTTTATAGAAAAATCTTCTATTTTCCCTTGCGAATATATATGAATAATATAATTAGGATACTTTGCTAATAATTTGTTAATTACTTCTTTGTAAAAGTTATTATCTGTAAATCTATCTATCTTTCCTGCTCCAAATGTGTTTTTAACAACATCACCTCTTCTTATATGTATTGCTATATCTATATTCTCTATACTAGGTTTATCCGTTGAATAGTAATAATTTCTAATTATATCAATAACTTCTTTAGTATAATAAATGCTCGGATTTTTGGAAGTATGTACTTCTTTTGAGAATTGTTCTTTAATATCTATAGCTTTATTGTTTTTTTCACTTTTAATACCTATAAACTCATTTAATTTATCTATTATTTCTACGTGAGCCAATTTTTTTATAGGTGTATGTAAATATTCATAATTTTTATATTTACATATAGCTATACCCGACATTATAGCATGATATTGTGCTCCAAATCCATCGGTCTTTCCCGTTATAGTATATACTTTTTGCATATACTATATTAGTTATATTTATATTTATATGTATATTTTATATATGGAAGATATTAACACGCTAACTAATAAAATTAAAATTATTAAAAATAATAGTGATTATAGAGTAGCTGATATTCTTTTTAGAAAAGGTCCTAGATGGCAACTTAGCCGAGAACAGGTATTAAATAATATTAATTATGAAAATACTATATTGAAAAAATATCTAGAACAAACAAATAACAATAATAATATAGATTATAAATGTTTAATAGAGAATATTAAAAAATATAATAACGATAATAATTTACCGATTCCTGCAAATGATGAAATAGTATTACATTTAAGAATGGGTGATTCAATTTCTTACTATCCTTTTCTTAAAAAAGATTATGTTAATATAATTCGCAATATAATGAAGAATAATATCATTACCAAGATAACAATAGTAACATGTTATGTATATTGTCCATGGTCCAATGAAACCTTGCATTTAAGAACAGAAGAGCCTATGTGGAATTATACAGAAGATAAACAAAACCATAATTATAATGGAATTGTAAAATTATTGAAAAATTTACGTGATAACTTAGATATTCCCATTAATATATATTCAAATGATGATATTGATAAAGATTTTTGTTATTGTGTTCTTTCTAAATTCTTTATAGAAGATGCTGGCGGTTTTAGCGAATTACTTATGAAATTAAATAAAAAAAAATGATTTATTTAATATTCTTTTCATCTGTTATTTTACTCCAACTAGGTGGACATAAATCCTTAGTATCATTATTTTTTTTAGCTACTCCAAACCACTTTTCCGGATATGTAACTATCTTATTTGGATTAGGATTAAAATATGCACCCCACCAACTAAAACTACTATTCGATATTACATTGTGTGTCGACGCACTCATCAATAACATCTGTTCCCAATCCTTCAATTCATCCGATGCTTTATGAAAGGTACATTCTGGTATTCTGCGCTGTATATATCTTATTCTTTGTTCAACTTCTATATTGTCCTTTTCTTCACAGTAATATATTATATCCCAATCACTCTTACCTGTTTTCTTTATTATATGATTAATAGCATTTATATAATATTGATTATCCATCACCAACCAATGAAATTGATGATGTTTGTAATCTCCTATCCTAAAATGTAATGATATACTTTCGGGTAATCTTAAATACTTACCTCTTACAACTTGTTGCAATAATCGTATTCCAAACTTTTTCATAATCTGTTCATACTCCTTCTCGAAATACTTATATGACTGAAAATATCCAAATAAAATAAAATTGTCTTTCTTAGGAATATCTGTATAATGAAAACCTTCTTCTATATGCCTTTTTAAAGATCCTGGTTTTAATCCTTCATTTATATATTTAAAATCTTTTAATTTTTTAAAAACCGTATCCCAATATGTAGGTCGTATATCGACATCCCATTTATATGTAGGAATTTCGAACTTTATATTGTATTTTAAATTATATGCTAAAGCAGTAAATAATTGAAATAACTGATTACCTAATCCTCCTTGCAAAAATACAGAAAACATTTTATTATAAATTTATATTTCTTTATAATAAAATTACCGCAATTTAAGCACAAGCACATTCACCATGATTATCTGGTATTAATCCTTCCATTTTCATACTTCTAATTAATCTTGTTACACCTATACCACCACCAGAACGCTTAATAAAGTTAAATTTGAAATAATCTTTTAATTCCTCATCTGTTCTTGGTTTTCCAAATAACTCATATAACTTCTCTTTGTATCCACCTTCTGATATTGTCTCAAATCTGTGTTTCATAACATCCACATCTACTTCTCTCTCTGCCGAACCAATTGTTTCCTGACCACTCATTATAACATCTATCTTGTTCGCTAATTTAGTTTCTTTATTACGTCTCATATTCCAGAATGGACTTGTGTATTCTGGGAAATCTGTTAGGAAAAATGTAGGAGTTTTCTCATCATATAATCTTTGCTCATGTTCATGTTCTAATTCTTCTGTACCATATTCCTTTGCTACATCCGAATATGTTCCAGACATAAATTTTCTAAAATCATATCCTAAATATGTTAATAACTCTTTTTCCATTTTGATTAAATCATCCATTCCTCCATGCATCTCAAACTCGAATAGTGGAAAAATTAAGTCATGGCGTCCTTCTGTAGGATTAGGTTCTTGTCTATAACTTGTAGACTGACAAAAATATCCTGGTGCTTCTGGATGCTTTAATAACTCATATTCTAGCCACATTTGTCCTGTTTGTGGAAGAGGCCAAACCGAACCCGCATAATCAAAACTTGCTACTGTCCATGGATCCTCACAAGCTGCTAAAATACTTAATCTGTTCTGAGGATGTGCCTCTAGAAACCCCTTAGACTTGAAAAATGCTCGTAATTTACTTACCACGTAATTATAATCACGTGTGTCTACTATTAACTTACTTTCATATGGCTTATTTTTTTCAACTATTTCTATTCCTTCATTATCATTACTCATAACACCCATTAAGTATTTTGTTGTATCTAGTCCTAATGATAATGCTCTACTAGTTAAGCCTAAAGCACCTCGAAATATTGCCTTGGTAGTTTGAATTACCATTTCTTAATTATCACACATTTTTTTTAAATATTTTACGATTAAAATATTTAAAATACATCATTTAAATCAAAAATATCTTTATCTTCTTCTTTAACCTTATTTGCTAAAGCATATTCTCCTACTCTTTTTTCGAAAAAGTTTGTTTTACCCTCCATACTTATCATCTCCATAAAAGGGAATGGATTGTTTGAATTATATATTTTATCATATCCTAATTGAACCATCAATCGATCTGCCACAAACTCTATATATTGTGACATTAAATCCCCATTCATTCCAACCAATTTGCAAGGTAAAGCACTAACTATAAACTCTTTTTCTATATCCACTGCCTCTTTTACTATATCTGTTACACGCTTTTTATCCAACTTTTTCATTAATTTACTATACAAAAGAATAGCAAATTCCGTATGTAACGCTTCATCTCTACTTATTAATTCATTACTAAAAGTTAATCCAGGCATTAAACCTCGATTTTTTAACCAATAAATAGCACAAAAGGCACCCGAAAAAAATATTCCTTCTACACATGCAAATGCCACCAATCTACTTGCAAACCCGGATCTTTTATCTTGAATCCATTTTATAGCCCAATCTCCTTTTTTTTTTATACAAGGGAACTCATTTAATGCATTGAATAGCTTTGATTTTTCTTCACGATCTTTTATATATGTATCAATCAACAAACTATACATTTCACTATGTATAGTCTCCATAGCTATTTGAAAAGCATAAAATGCACGGGCTTCTGAAACCTGAACCTCACTCATAAATCTTGTACCTAGATTTTCTAAAACTATACCATCACTAGCTGCAAAAAAAGCTAATATCATAGATACAAAATATTTTTCATCCTTGTTTAACGTGTCCCATAGTTGTAAATCTTTTGATAGATCTACTTCATCTATTCTCCAAAAACAATCTAGTTGTTTTTTGTACATATCGTATATATCTGTATACTCTATTGGAAATAAAACATAACGATTATCGTCTTCACGAAGTAGAGGTTCTATATTTTTTGTTGTCATTCCTAATATTATATATAAATATATTTTATATCTTTTACATTATATTTTGTAAAATATATAACTTTTATATAATTTCTTTGTATTATGCTTTTATTTTTTTATTTTTTTATAATAATATATTATTATGCAAGTTGCAGAAAATGATATATTATTATACAACATACAAAAACGCTCTAATGACATGAATAATTTAGTTATTGACAAAGTTAGAGAACTTAAAAGATCTAATGAAGAGAATAAATTTCTTAATATGATATACCAGGATTATTTAAATCATTATGATCATATGTTAAATCAAAAAATACAGACCAGAAATGCTTTACTTAATATATATAGACATTTAGATAATATTGAAAGTAAAAATAATTTTACTAATACACAACTATTACAAGCTAAACAAGAACAAAATAGTGTTTTAAATAAATTATATAATATTAAAAAAGAAATTGATACTTTAACTAATTTAAATTAATAATTATATTTAAGATATATATATGCAGGATATGTTAGATGAATTAGATAAGGCACAAAATGTTGATCCAAGAGTTAGAGAAGGTCTTAATTATTCTCCGGATAGATCTTTTAAAGATATTGATTTAGATAGATCAGTATTAGGCGATAAAGATGCTGCTCAAGAACAATATGAACAATATATGAGAGATTTAGATGTTAATAATATTATGGATACTGCTAGAATAGAAAACAATGAAGGAACTAGAAAAGAAGTGATTATACCTGAAACATTTGATATAGAAACTAGTCAACGTATTCTTGATGAATTTGATGATCTTGATGAATTACAGTCTGAAGAACTTATTAATAATAATTCTATAAATAAAGCTGTTCAAGATAAAATAAAACAAATTGAATTATCTAATTATCAAAATCAGCTAAGAGTTGATGAAATAACTAAAACCGCTATGGAAACTAATAACATATTAAATTATATATTATGGTTATTAGATTCACTTAATATTGATATAGAATCTATTGGAGATTTAATTGAAGAATACAAAAACTTAATAGTTATATTAAGAAAAGCTAAAAGACGTCAAAGTGAAGTTAGTGAACAAGGTACTGATACCGATGATTTACCCTTAAAAGAAGAAGAAGAGCTAGAAAATTATATTGAAAAATATGAAATACTTTTATCAAAATATAAAGATCTTATTAAAATAATAAGAGATCATAATATTAATGATATAGATCTTAGCTTATTACAAGATATATTAACAAGAAATAAATATTCTTCACAACTTATTTTAGATAATTTAAATAATTCAATCGAGAAAATTAAAGATTATTCTACAGAAGGACTTCCTACTACTCAAGGCCAATCTGAACAAGACTTGGATGGAAGATATAATGAAAAAATATTTACATCAATATATTTTATCAAGAAATTAGCCGATCAATTAAATATTTCACAAGAAGAAATTAATTTATTGTATCCTATTATTTTATTACAAGGTAATTCTGAGATTGAATTAGAAGATGAGCGTTTAAACATTCAAACTACAATAGAAGGGCTTAGACTTACTTCTGAAATATTAAGCGATCCAGAAAATCCTCAATACAATGCATTAACCACCAATATGGGAGATAGGTCTGCATCAGAATTAATTGAATTAATTAATGAAATTATAAGTGAATTAAATAGTGTTGTAAATCAAACAGCCAATCAATCTATATCTCCGATGATGGGTGGTTCATTAAATATTAAAATAGGTATCTTACAAGGAGGAGCTAGTTATAAAGAAAATTTAAAAAATTTAGGAAAAGAAAAAGTTCTCGATCCTCTACTATCTTCAGATGATGGTAAAACTTTAGAAGAAAAAATTAGGGAATTTTCTATCACCACTCCTAAAAATAACGATTTTATTAAACTTAAATTAAGAAATGATACTTTATCTAAATTATTAGAAATATCTTTTAAAGATTTTTCTTTTTTACTTTCTGAACAATATAACGATAATGATAAATCTATAAAAGCCATTGAAACCGCTCTAGGCGATGACGATATGCTTTTACAAATATGGAATTCGAAAAGTCCTTTTGTGAATGATTTTGTCACAATGTCTAAAAAACTATCCACCTATGATTTTGATAAAGATAATAAATTAAATAAATTACTTACTGAAATCAAAACATTAGGTGATGAAGATGATCAAACTAAATTGGCGAAAATATATATGCCATTTATTTTAGATTTATTAAAAGAAAAAAGTGAACTAAAAACATTATCTAAAAAAGCTAACACAGATACCATAAAATACACAATATTTGTAATGAAATTATCCGGTGCCGTTAGACATTTTCTTCTTAATAAAACTAAAAAAAAAGTTGACTCTATTAAAAAGATTGAAGAAATTATTACTACGCCTGAAGTAACCGATCAATACACAGATAGAGCTACGCTTGAAGGTGAAGTAGAAAAAGCTAGACAAGCAGTTACAGATTTACTTAAACAAATAAATCTTGATAATAGAGACCCTGCTATTGTAGATAGTAGGGTCCCCGATCAGCTCTCGACAAAAATGATTAAACCTCCTGAAACATTTGGTATGCCTCCAACACCTCGTACATTACAACAAATGCTAACACCAAGGCCCGGAGCACCATCAAACACCCCTAGAAAAGGAAAGATCGGTCGTTTTGCAAGCAATGAAAAAGATTCGATAATAACTCCGGTTTCTACGCCTAAAGACGTTGATATTAACAAAGTTATTAAAAGTCTTAAAAAATTTAAAAAAACCTTGAAAGAATATAGTGTAACTGAAGAAGAAATAAGTGGCGATGTTAAAATAAGCGAAGAACAGCATAAAGTTTTAGATGACAAACGAGAAACTATTATGAGTCAATCCGGATCACCTAAAGAAAAAAGTAGAGCAATACTTAATGATGTTATAATCCCTACCTTGATGGAAATTAAACCTGGAGCAGAAATACAGAAAAAACTAGATTCTTCAAAAAACCCTCTTAGTTTACAAGAATTTACAAATAAAATTACTACTAGTATTAATCAAGACATAGATGACTTCCCTGTTGATGATAATATGGGTTTTGAAGGTGATGCTGATGTATATATTGTCTCTAGAAAATTATTACCACCAATTGATATGGCGGCAGTTGGTCCTATGGGTTCAGATTTTGTAGCTTTAGATACACCACCCGCATCACAAAACATAATTTCGCCGATGCAGCCTGGTGATTCTACCACATTGGAAGAATCCAATAATGAATCTACGTCTAAAAGAGCAGAGACGCCTACAGCAATGCCGTTAAACATTGGAAGGCGATTATTTCAGAGATTTGCTGCCCCTAAGGCTAACAAAGTAACTATGAGGCAATTAAGTAATGGTGGTAAAAAACACAAAACATTTAAGAATAAATTAACAAATAGAAATAAGAAATGATCTAATTTTTCTTTGAAAAATTTTTAACCAGAATGTTTTAATTATTCCTACATGTTCTAAACCGCTCAATTCTAAAACTTCAACTATTTCTAATGATGTATTTTCAAATATTTTATTTACATCATTATTTATTATCTTTTTATTTTTATCTGCAAGTTGTTTATAAACTATATATTCGTCATTATAAAATTCTTCTGGAGTAATTATGTAAACTACCATATTACTATTTTCTATATCATTTGAAGAACATTTTGTTTTTCCATGATATTTATCATTGAATCTTTCAATTAACGCAAGGTTATACATTTTAGTATTTAATAATTATAAATATTATATTCAATTTTATTATATTTAAATATAATAATGGAGTCATCTGTTAATATATATTTTTATATTATTATTTATATTATCTTGTTATTTTTCATATTGTCAAACAATAAAGAAAAAACTGCTATAGTAACTTTAACAGCAATAAGTATATTACTTTATTCAAATCTTAAAATTCAAAAAATATGCAAAATAATTATTGGTATTATGATGATAACTCAATTATTACAGCTTTATAACTTTAATAAAATAAAAGAAGCTATGGATGATTCGCCTCATCCAAGAAACTCTCCGTTTGCTGCACGACTACCTATTACAACTTATTATGTTGATGATAATGAAAATGAATGTAAAGAAACGACATCAAATGATTGTGATTTACAAAGTAACATTGATTTATACAATTATATAAATAATTTAAGTTATCCAAGTCATAACGTAAGCAACAATAATCTTATAATAGATTTAGATAGAATTAATAATGAATATTACTTAAAAATCAGAAATATTGATATTAAATTAAAAGAATTTTTTAATAATGTTAATACTGATAATAGTCTATGTGAGGATAATGATAGTGATTATAATTTAACTAAAGATTCATATAATGATAGTTGCAATAAACTAAAAATAATACGTGATGTAATTAATAGAGTTAATAATCTCATTGGGCAACCGGTTCGAACTCCTTCATACTTTAAAATTAATTGTTCCGAAGGATTTGTAGGAAGAAACGAAACAAGTGACTCAATATATGATGTTATTAGAGAAATTCAATATTTTACTAACAGTTATAATAAAAGTGTTTCAAAAATTAAAGAAGGAGTTGATTACGATTATACTAATACTAAATTTACCCCTCAATCTGGATGGTTCAGAGTTCCTATAGATAATATTTTTTATAATACATACAATTCAACTGCTATAGAATTAGAAAAGGTTAAAGGTGGTGGATTATTATGTGAAATATTCGATATTAATGAAAATGAATATAATACGATAAAAAATAATATTGCCCCTCCTATCTATGAAGACGTTTGTACATCCGATAAAATACCTACATCTAAAACTGTTTGGAATAATATTGAAAAATGCCAATACGAGCTTTTTGAAGGCTTTAGAGAAGGAAACAAAAAATTAAAAAAGAAAATAAGGAGAAGCAAAAAGAAAGCTAAACGATTAATTAAAAAAGCCAAGAGACAAACAATTACAAAAGCTAATCAAACAATCAGAAAAGCTACAAAAAAAATTGCTAAAATATTAAAAACTAAGATAAAAGTCAGACCACCTCGTTGGCTATGCAAGAAAGTAAGAGTTCCAAAAACAGTTACAATATGGAAAAATCAGACAAATTGTATTAATGAACAAACTGCATCATATAGTATAAATGATAATACACCATTTAAGTTAGTAAAAAAAATTAGTGATATTAGAAATAACGGAAATAAAATATACCTTACTGGAAGAGACATTAAAAATCGATGTAAAAATTCTAATAGATATCAAACTTTATGGACTTATGATGGAAAAAAATGGAGATCAAGTAATGTTAATTTTGAGAAATATAAGAATGATATTTTTATAAATCCTATGGCAATAATCAATAATATAGAAGTTATGAATTACAAATATAAAAACAATGAATTTAATAGCATTACAAGAGGTCCAACCATGTTAGCAACAACTTGTAGTTTGGATTCTTTTATGAATTATTTTCTTTTTATTACTGGAAAAATAACTTTTAAATTTAATACTGATGTTGTATCAAGACAAAAATGGTTTAAATTACAATTTAAAACTGATGATTATGGATGTATAATAATTCATCCAACTAACAAGGATCACGATGAATTTAATACCGAAAATGATTTCAATAATAGTATAGTTTTACAATCTTCTAAATGGTCATCTAAAAAACGACCCGCAAATAGTTTACACAGTAAATATAGGACATTAAAAAACGAGAAAGGGCAACATATTTTTAATGCTAATCTCGAAAACAATACTTTAAAATTATCTGTGGCTAATAATAATGCAGTTGACTTAATTAAAAAAGGTGCTGACTTTCACATAACTATTATGTACATGCACGACTATGGTGGAGGTAAATTAAGATTCAACTGGATGAGTTCGGAAAATACTCTACGTACAAACATGAACTTACACGATGGACCTTATATACCAAAAGATTTATCCAATAAACTATATCCTTCAGAAATAAATCCTGGTATTCTTTTTTCTCCAAATACTAGCTACGCGCGGAGACGAAATCAAGCATTCTTAAACTGGTATCTCACAAATGCATCTAGCACCATTAAAAACACATGCAAAAATGCGTGGATTTTTGCACCAAAAAATACACCTTTCAATAAAAATTCTAATATAAATTTATTCCAATATATAGCAGCAAAATATACTAATCCTAGGGATAATTCTGTACCAGAAGCATTCACCGGAAAGAGAGAAGGGATCCCTAGTGTCCGTGTCAATGATATTATAAATCGCCCTTGCCCTTGTCTTAGACTAGGAGTAATCAAAAATAATGGCAATTGCAGCATCTATGATAATAATTATAAATTAGCAATAATTTTTAATGATAAAATCAACCAGCTACACACTAGAGTTAATCAATTTTATACATATGCTTATCAAGCATATTTCGGACGAGTAATTAAATTCAGAAAACATGTTTTAAGAGTAATGCTCAAAAATTTACTATGCAAAGTATTCTTAGAAGATGGAATTCTTTTAAATGAACCTGATCATATTGATAATGATACTGGTTATGGTGCAACAAATAATATATGGGGAGATCAAGGTAACATTATGAATCACAATACTAATTTTTTTACTAGTAATCAGCAAGCAGACAGTATTATAAATAATTCTAATGTTAGAGGTATTGATAGTATAACATCTACATCTGATGCAATAGCACAAAGAATTAGAAACATACTGGACAAGTATGGTTTGAGTAATTCTTACACTGATGAAATACATAAAATTATTTATCTTTATAATTTAACAGCTGAATTTAGTATGGAAAATGAAATGGGAGCTACAGTCGAACACATGGTGGTGCCTTCCTTGAGGGATAAGGATTGGCTGCGGGCAGATGAAGACAGACATGTTCCTGTCAGTCATAATGATCTTAGATTTTACAATAGTGACAATAACGAGTTTGATGAGAATGAATACAAAGATTGGCAAGAAAGTATAGAATTTAAATTACCAAGAAGTAGAGAAAAATATGGTTCATCAATCAATTTCAATAGTTTTAGTATAGAATTCAATCCTATGCAAGACTTTAAATGGAAATCTGACAACCCAAATGCAACGATTACATTTGCAAACCAAACTTATATTATATCATTAGAAACAAATAAGTATCCTAACAATACATTACAATATATTGAAAATGTAATAGAACAAGCATTAGCTTTAGATAGTTCTATATACAAGGATCCCTTTACAGGTAGAAAAGAAGGATTTGATAGTCCATGGGTGAATACACCAGCAGGGACTAAATGTGTTAATGATTTCCGAGACTTTCGAAGCGGTCTAATGTCTGAGTATTGCATTAAATACGAACTTGAATACATTTTTAATAATAATGACTCATTGGGAGATATTTACAATATATTAAAAAGATGGTTTTGTGATCGTGGATATTCTCCCAATAATCCTCTTAATTTCTTTAAAGAATTAGATGACGCGAATATAGAATGCAATCATCGTACAAAATCGTGTGATAATAGTTGTGTTGATGAGAGATATAGTATTATTTCATATAGTCATAACACTAACCTCTCTTCTAATCCTAGTACCAAGATAACAGAATGTATTAGTTTTGTAACAGATTTTTTAGATTTATATGATAAAATAAGTTGTTTCTTAGAAAAATTTAACTATGCTTATGATAATAATATAATAAATGGACCTAATGGTCTTATTGCTCTTTTTCCTTTAGATCGTGCAGACGAGTTCCCGCCACCGCCTGGCAAGGATTATGATACTCTTGTCTCATGTAAACATACTACCTTTGAAAAAATCGAGAGGCTGGTGAATGATATTAATAAAAATTATTATAATAATCCTGAATTTATATTATATTCCGCAATTGAACCTCACGGAGTTCCGTTTAATGATAAATTACCTCGACGGAATGATATTGTCCATAGAGTTATGCGTATCAAAAAATCCGAAAATGATTTAGTTAATTATATTTATAAAAATAAATTAGATTCTTTCCAATATGTTCCATCCGTCATAAGTAATTGTTATAGTAAAGATAATATTACTACAATTAATAATAATGATGATAAAAATATAATAACATGTAATCATAACACTGACAATGATATAGTTATTAATGACGCTCAACTACCACAGAGAAGTATGTATATTAAACAACAATCTGACATGAATTGGAATCTTATTCCTAATGATTTTCTATAATTAAATTAATTAATTTGAATAATATTTATTTATTTAATAATAAATATTATTAGTATATATATAATGAATAATGATATAATAAATTATATTGTATATTTTATATTAATATCAACCACATTCGGACATATATCTACCAAAAGTTATGAAACATTATCATTATTTATTGCTTCATTTATTCTAGTACATAAAATTTATGATAATATTGTTTTATCTACCGTAATATCTATATCTTTATCCTCTTTTTATAAAACATTCATAAATAAAAAAGAAGGTATGGAAGATCATCATGAAATTATTAATCAAACTAGAAGTCAACATTTAGGTATATCTACAAATAACAATACTACTTCTGATAATAACAATACTACTTCTGATAATAACAATACTAATTCTGATAATAACAATACTACTTCTGATAATAATAATACTACTTCTGATAATAATAATACTACTTCCGATAATAACAATACTACTTCCAATAATGACAATACTACTTCTGATAATAACAATACTACTTCCGATAATAACAATACTACTTCCGATAATAACAATACTACTTCTAATGCTAACAATGCCTCTTACATAAGTTACAGAGACATGTTAGAAGATTCGGATGAAAGCGCTGCATCTACATATAATACTAGTACGAATGTAGATGACTCCTCATACTCTTGTAAAGCACATAATAATAACTCTCCTGCTGCAGTAGCATTATGCGATGCCGGTCATCAAAAAGTTAGTACAGATATTTGTTCAACTGGTTGTCGCGCCACTCAACAAATGGTTTATCGTGATGATGCTACTGGTATAGAACAAGCTTTCAACGTTTGCTGTGTAGGTGAATGTGGTTCGTGTGGTACTGACACTATAACCGATAATAGAGGATATACCGGAGGTGCAACATCTTCTTACTACACACAAAGCGTCGATAGCGATGGCGAGCTTGAAACCACATACATATCACCAGATAGGTGGGATCTATGGGCACAACAACATAGAAGTAATGCTGCTTTAGCTTTACAGGATATTTCGGATAATCAAGACATTTTCGCCACTACTTTAGAATGGGACGCATCTGTCAATGGTATTCATTCATATTTATATAATAATGAAGAATCTACATTACCTGATGATGAAACTACTTCTGTTCCAGGTACAAGTGCTACTGGTGAAATCAT
>MDSZ01067328.1_pt1 | contig 22924 bp, 12 predicted proteins | sample 811201 | NCBI WGS metagenome assembly MDSZ01 (sample SAMN05326647, study PRJNA326480) | marine metagenome | isolation source: seawater | place: Indian Ocean: North | collected 2010 | reverse complement strand
CAGCTGTGTTCTGAGGTGTCCAATTACTACCTAAGCCCAATGTATCCAAGAAATTACCCACAATAATTGGAGCTAAATGAGTGACAAACTCATCACCATTTTTTACTCCAGTGTAAAAGCCACAGTTAGCTAAGAGTTTCACTGTATCTGAACTACCGACAGTAAATGTCTGATTTTCTAGAGGCCAATCATTCTCATCCCAATCATCTGATTCAAGCACCTTGTATCCATAATCTCCTTGGGGCAAATCAATATTAAGCTCCCATAGGCCATTCTGATTTAATGTAAAGTCATAGTCATGATTAGAAGGGGTCCAATTATTAAAATCACCAACCAAATGAGGAGTGACAAGCAGTTCATCAATGCTGATTGTATTATTTTCAGGGCTAACCTCATTGCCATTGTAATCGGTTAATCCAGATACCATAATTTCATCTGCTACAACCTCTGAATCCAACACAACAACAACCTTACGCCCATAAATAACATAAGCGCTCTCAATCATTGCAGCATCAGAAGCACCTGCAATCATATAATTATTGATATTGGTAGCAGATTCATAATCTATATTATCACTAAAAAATAGATGAATAACATTTGGTGAAACCTGAATCGCAGATACAAGCTCAGGAGCTATATCATCAACTAATCCAGATGCTAAGACATCAAGCTCATCAACTTGACTGAAATTTTCATCATATGGGTCGGATGTATATCCCGCATAAAGATAAACCTTAAAAATACCTGAGCCATAGATCTCGTCTCCCGCAACCAAAGTTCCTTCAAACTGACCACCAAATGAAGCTCCACCACTTCCAAGAACCATCGCAACAGTTGCTCCGCTTGCAGAGTTCCGCTGCCCACAGTAGCTACCATAGTCTCCCCACATTCTCTGCAGGTGACTTTTCCCGGACCATATTAAATCTAATAAGTCTGGTGTCCATCCTGATTTAACATAACCGGTATTTCCAAAGAAATTATACGTAACATCGAGATGGTTGCTACCTGTTTCTAAAGCAATAGTTTTACTAACACCATACTGAGATAAAGTTGCGCTAACTATATCGCCATTAGACTCCTCAATTGAAATTTCATAGATTGAATTCTGTTGATTAGGCGATACGTCAGACAAAGCAGCAACATGATTATTTGAAGATTCATTATAATCACCATTAGTCTCTGAAAAATATGCAACATCAGAGCCAACCACAGAATATGCATTTCCGAATCCATCTTTATAAAAAACCCAGTTCGCCTTTCCTCCAATTCCCTCAAAAACAAAAAACACCTTATCATTATGAATAATTAACTCTTCACCTCCATCTCGATCAACATCACTAAAGAAGCATGCTGTTGTTTCTGTGTATTCCCCATTTGCCCATTTAGATGCCTCAACATGAACATTGGTATTTTTAATATGTGTTGAATGGTGCTTTTCCCACTCCGCAATTTCACCTTCTTCATGCCACCCAGTTTCATATAGATTAACCATCATTGTGTACCAACCAAGCTGAGCAAGTGAGTTGTTAGGTGCTGACATTAGATTCTGATAGGCATCATTCCATATGGTACCATAGTTCCATTGCGGATCATGAAAATCGGATTCAGATGGTGTCCCTGCCCAGTTTGTATACCAGCTATTATTACTCCCTCCATATCCATCAGCGCCACCAAGCAGTCCATAGTTTCCATTTTGGACATCAATATTAGAGCCATTAAAATCTCCATTATTAATTGCATCATCTAACTTCCAGACGTTAACAGCTGGATAATTTTGAGCACACCAATCTAACACATCAGCATATCGCTCAAGCATATTAGGATCATCTCCCTGTTGAACCTCAGCTGCAAATTCCCAATCTGTTCCATAAACAACCAAGTCAAATTGACCTGTGTTCTGGATTATATTCTTTGCATCGTTGGGATCATTATGCATTGCTCCCACAAAATTATTATTAATTGGAATTATTCTTAAGTTGATTCCATCATCATTATTCATCCAATGGATTTTAGTAGATGATGATCCATTGCAATGTGGCCAATCATCAAGTATAACCGCATTTACTCCATGTTGAGTCCAGTTATCTCCTATCCAATCTATAACACCTGCCTCTGGATATACTCCCGGAGAGAGCCAAACACGCTCAGGAACCCACGCAACTCTAGGCTGATATCCATACATAAATTCCACCATATCAGCTTCAATCGATACAGCCCAATCATTCATATCATTATGTACAAAGGGCATCATATGCTGAGCAAATGCAGAGGTAAGCATCGCAGCCCACCCCTCTTGGACTCCAGCTGATAGCCAATCATTGAATTCAGGGTGATACCATTCTGCTGCAGACATTAGGGTTCCAGACATATGAAAGTTTCCTGGTATACCTGTTGCTTGATGAACCTCTAGAACTTCATCAAATCCAGTCTGATCCTGAGGCTCCTCACCATAAAATACAGCTGTATAGGTAAGAGATTGATTTCCATGATGAACAAATGCTGCATTACCACCTCTATAATCTCGACTGTCTTCTGATAAGAATTGATCTACTATCCTATTATCATGGATAATCGCTATGTCAAATATTAAATCTTCCACCTTTGCTTCATGATTCCAATCAAACTTTAACTCAATTAGATTATTCGTTGGTGTACGTAGAAATGTAAAGGCATCCATTTCACTTAAGATGCTACTAATATAAAACCTACCATCTAGTAATTTATCAACTTTTGAGTTGATTGAAAATCTTAGCTCAATATTCTCATCTAGAAATTGATCCACATCGCTACCATTAATAGTCATATCATTAAAGGTTATTCGCAAGAAAATTTCATTATTATTGATTCTAGAAAAAACTGAAGATATATCCCCCATATCTGAAGAGCAATCTCCAATTGGGTCAAACCCAATAAAATCCTCCTTGATCCAAGCTCTAGGATCTCCTAGCATTTCAAAAGAAAATAATTTAAAAGAAAAAACAGTTAGCAATACTAATGAATATAGATGATTCATCGTTTTATACTCCTCCACACTTAATTGAAACTTATTTTAAAACCACTCCACTCATTGGTTCTAAACTAATATCTAATAGTCCGTTATTTACAGAATACTCTCTACCAGTAAGCAAATCTACTACTGAGCTATTATTAATTGGAACTTCAATCTTGTGACTAATTGTATCATTGTTAATTAACACTGAAATAAATCCAAGCTTATCACTCCTTGTATATCCATAAACCATTCCATCTGCAATAAGGGTCTTAAAAGAACCTGTGCGGAGGCATGAATTATCTTTCCGAATTCGAATTAACTTCTTGTAGTAATCTCTAAGAGCAACTTTATTGGAATCTTCTGTGTATTTCCAATTAAATGGACGTCGGCAATCTGGATCGTGAGCTCCCATCATGCCAATTTCATCTCCATACCATATATGAGGAGTTCCAACATAGGTCATCTGAAATAAAACCGCCATTTCTAAACGGGCTACATCGCCATTGCAACTTTCCAGATATCGAAATGTATCGTGACTATCAATTAAATTCATCATAACTTGTGTTGCTTGGGATGGATATGAGAGCAAGCCCTGCTTTAAATCATTATCGAAATCTTCAGCGCTACACTGGCGAGAATTAAAAAATCTCATAACAGGGTCTTTAAAGTAAGCATAATTCATTACCGCATCAAAATAATCATCATTGACCCAGTCCACTGCATTGCTCCATAGTTCTCCTACTAGATAGGCATCTTCTTTAATGCCCTTTACCTTATCTCTGAACAATTCCCAAAACCAAAATGGAACCTCATTGGGAACATCTAATCGAAATCCATCTATATCCATATCTGAAATCCAATACTCTGCGACATCTAAAACATAGTTCACTACCTCTTGGTTTGGATTGGCCAAGCTTATATCCTTGATACTATTCTCAGATGGATTGATTTCATCTAAGTCAAAATTAAGATTAGGCATCTCACCATATCCCCACCAACACTCATAGTAATCTAAAGGGTTAAAGCCTGCAACATCAGATGGGTTTGGCATGGATGTTAAATTAGGTAGCGGCCACTTTTTCCACTCATACCAGTCATAGTATTTACTGCTAGGCCCATTCTTCATCCCATCTTGAAAGGCCCAGAAAGTTTCACCCGTATGATTAAAAGCAACATCAAGAATGATTCGAATTCCACGATTATGCGCCTCAGACACAAACTCTTTAAATTCGTCCTCTGTTCCAAAATGAGGGTCTAACTTCATATAATCTACAGCATCGTACTTGTGGTTTGATTTCGCTTCAAAAAGAGGATTGAAATAGATAATTGTAACTCCTAGATCTTCAAGGTAATCTAGCTTCTGATGAATGCCTTCGATATCACCACCATAAAAGCTATTATAATCTGGCTGATAACCATCTTGATTTGGTGCGTGATATGGGCTGCGTGTTAATCCATCAACATCATACCAATCATCTACAAAATGAAAATACTGAGTATATTTCTTTAGTAACTTACCACTTTCTGGGGGCGTATTAATACCCTCATAGTACCACTCTGAAAAATCTTGATCATTAGCCTTACTTCCATTATAAAATCTATCTGTAAATATTTGATAGATAATACCATCTTTAACCCAATCTGGCGTAAAGAACGAATCTACATTATCTTTAGAATAAGAAAAATATCTATCCTTATTGTTCTCATTCGAGAAACCACCATCTAATAAATAAAAATTCTGACCTCCATCAATATAAACAAAGCAATAATCAAATTGTTCATCCTCATTTTCTAATGATAACACTAACTGAAAATAATCATAAGAGCCATCTTGTTCAATTTTATCCATTTTAATAAGCTCACTATCTTTTATAAGATATATACTTTCAACATCATCTAAATGTGCTTTTGCCTTAAACTGAATGCGTGTAGGGGATAGGGGATTAATGGTTTCAAGACTTTGAGCTAATGGAAGGCCATAATCAAGCAAGGCTCCATCTCCCTTTTCAATTGTAACCCTCTCAAAACTATCATCAACGATTAAAACTGAATTTTTTCCTCCGAAACCATCTTCAACAAAACTTTCAGTACTCTCATCAGTAATCCAATGCATACCATCCTCTAGAAATTTATAATGATATTCATCAGGCTTCAAGAGTAGAGAAATGCCATAAATGCCCTTATCTATTTCAAGCATTTTGGTTGCCTTCTGATTCCAATCGTTCATGGAGCCCACTAAATATACTTCTTTAACAATTCTTTTAGGGCGATATGTAAAGCTAACTTTTCGAAGTGCATCAATATCTTTTTTGTTCCCTACAAATATAATAGAGTTCTTTCCCCCAAAGCCATCATCTATAAACTCATCTGCATTTTCATCTACCATCCACTGGCCATCAACAATAAACTTATAGCCATACTTTCCCTGCTTAAGGTGTAAGGTGATTTCATAGATTCCATCATTTTCTTCCATTGGAGTCGCTGATTCTGACCAGTTATTAAAATCACCAGCAATAAAAACCTGGTGCTTGCCTCCAATTAATGGCTGATATGTAAATTTAACTGGTATATTGCCATCATTTTTCTGTTTACTAGATACCTGATTAGAGCTACTAGCATTATCAAAATCTCCGAATCCCAAAGTTGAGCACCCAGATAAAAATAGTATATATATAAAGATTATATTTTTCATTTATTCTCCCGTATCACTTCCATCCTGATCACTAAACCAATACAATAGCGAATTATCACCATCTAAAACTGTATATTTTCTATTGTGTGACCCAAATCCATCATCAACGCATTCAGTAATAGATGGATTGGGCTGCTCCCACCCATCATCACCTATCCTAAATTTAAATAGAATTTCATCATCTGATTGCAAACCTGTAACTACAGTTGAATATTTTGCATCCTCCGCTAGCTCTAATATTATTGAACCACTCCAATTATCTGTAAAACTACCTACTACCTTAACAATATCGGCATCAGCATTAAAATTACCTTGCTCTATTTGATATGCCATATCAACAGTAAGAGTGACTAGTGTAGGGTCTTCCTCAAATAATGGTGCAGCACTAGGAGTTTTTGAACACCCAAAAAATAAAAGAAAATAAATAAGCCCCATAAAATAATTCATAAAAATCCTCTTTTTACTTTACAATCACAACTGAATTTTTTCCCCCATAGCCATCATCTATCACATCAAGAGCATTTGGGTCCTGAATCCATGAGTTGCGATCAACTACAAATTTATACTCGTACCTACCAGGTGATAATGGTTTCATGATTGACCATATTCCATCGCCAGCAACAAGATCCCCATTTTCACCATTATCATACATTAAATCTATACTATAGCCATGCTTAAGCCATTCGTTGTCTGGAAAATTTCCAGCAAGATTTACCTGTCTAGCTGATGGCGCATCATATTGAAATAAAATTCCACCTTCAACTCTATGTGGAGGCATTAAGCGTTTTTTTATAAAATTTAATGCACAGGCATTCAAGCCTAATGCAAAAATTAAAAGAAATATTATTTTTTTATTCATTTATATACATACCTAAAATTCAATCACTGCCTGAATGCAAATATTTTTTTGATTCATAAGTGAGACTTCAGCTTCACGTATCATCTCACCCAAATTATCATCAGAAGATTCTAACACTGCAGATAAATTACCGATACTATTTAAATATTCTTCACGTCCTCGATTGTAAAATTTATCAGTTATAGTATTTATTACCAATGGATTTACACCATAGCCAATTGATATCCAAGTAGAATTAGAAAGATGATATATTAACTCATAGTAAGTTGATATAAATACATCAATATCATCTGAAAAATTAGTCTTTAGATTTTTATATGGATCATTATAATAGGGGATTCTACTATCTACCTTAAAAGCCCAACTCTTAGTTATATCATATTTAAATACAAGAATATTTTCGGCAAATTTAGGCTCAACCAATAAATCATGATGAGCAAATCTACTTTTAAGGGAAATTATAGCCTGGTGTTTATTTAGCTGAAAATTATAGTTGAAATTTGAATTCCATAAAAACCCAGTTCCATAACCCAGCACCGTATACTTCTCAAATGGAACTTCAGAATATATTTGATTAAAACGTCCATTCGCATCTGTTCTCTCAACATATTTATAATAGTCACGCCAGCTCAAATCATAAGAATTATGAGTCCAATGCTCTGCATCAACGTTCCATTGAAATTTTCCTGGATTAAAATTAAATCCAAAGAAAAATTTATCTCTAGAAAAATGGCTTCCTAATTTAAAGGAGCTACTAAGAGAATGGGCATAGACATCTAATGCAGAAGGAAGCTTCAATGAAACTCCAAAAAAGATATTTTCTCCATCCATCCAGATTGTTTCCTCTGCTTCTAAATCTGAATTTTCATAGCTTGAATATTCAGCGAAGATTTCAAGTCTCATATCACCTTCCCAGCTAGAGTTAGAGAAATACTTCTTATAGCTTAAATCAATTTCATGATTATCATGATTCTGAATAAAATCTGCGTACGGTGAGTGAGTATATTTATAGCTTGACACACCTACAGTAAATTTACTGCTAGTACCATGATTAGATATATCTAACCTATACGCAGACACATCATCTTCATTCTCGCCATTCCTATCAGATGAAAACCCTTGAGCATTTAGTTCAATTGGAAGACTACCCAGTATTTTCTCAGAAAATAAATTTGAGGTCTCCACATATACTCCGCTAAAACCATACCCAAAATCATAGTCGTTATATCCTTCACCCCCAACAATATTAAGTGGATTGTTAAATGAAATGAATCCAAAATTATCAAATGCACGTATCTTAAAGTAATCTGTATTAAACAACAGATAACTTCGTTTATATTTAAAATGAGTTTGATATATATCGGTGCCTTCATTTTGATTATTTACATTTAAAATTGTATAGCCTTCAAAACTAGGGTTGAACTTTACTTTTATTCCAAAATTTAAATCATGATAAGGAGTCTCAAGCATATAGCGATTAGATTGATCTTGAGAAAATTCATTCTTTGAAAAATATCTGCCTTTAAAATATACTTTAGGGTTGAACCCTGAATTAACCCCACCATGAGACGGACCATCAAACTCCGTAATTAATTGTCCACTCTGATCAATCTCTATTAAAGAATTAGAACCACCGTAACCATCATCTTCAAATCGGGAGTTATTTTGGTCAAAATGCCAGCTGCCGTCAGCTATAAATTTATATGTATATTTCCCTGGTTCAAGCGGAAGAACTATTTCCCATATACCTCCATCAGTTTTAATCATTGGAGTTGCTACTGTATTCCAGTCATTCATACTACCAACTAAGAAAACCTCACCTGCATTAGCATCTTCGTATAGAAACAACACTCCATCTCTAGTTACCTCTGCTGGAAATATTAGTTCCACCAATAATAAAAATGATAAACTTGAAATTATATTTTTCATTTAAAACCAACCTTTTATTATAAATTTTAATTCTTTAACCATTGCTCCACTTGACACAAAACCATCATCATGCACTAGCCCATACTGACCCCAGTAATTAGGCCCATACTGCAAATAAAATTCAGAGCTCCCACCAATTCTATATTGAAGTTCGGTAAATATGCTATGTCGTGAACCAACTCGATCATCAACGATCATTCCTCGAGTAAAAAATCTCCAGCGATCATTTAGATTTATACTAAGTTCAATTCCTGTAATATGTTTTTCCCAGGTTTCACCAATATCTTTTATTTTATACTGAGCCTTTAATTTTGCCAGTGTATTCTCAACAGAGATTTCAGTGAAAAAATCATAGTGTTTATATAGATTTCCCTGCCATTCATCATCTTTCTTACTAAACGCAACTTTACCCTTAAATCCATTAACAAATTCTATGTAGGCATCCATATATATATTGGTCGTCGGATCAAAAACCTCTTCCATTTGGGAAGAACCATTAAAAACGGTAAGGGTATCTGGGACAATTTTTCTAGAATTACTATAATTTAATGTTAATGTAATAGCCCTGCGTGGTATTAGATAGTACGAATTAATCCAGTATCCATGAATATTAGATTGATTGTCTCCCATATAATTTCTATAAGTATCTCCATAGGAAAAAATACCTGGATTAATATACCAATATCCAGATTTAGGACTCCCAGCTCTTAATCCTCGAACTTCAGTTTTAAAAGCAACAGATGATTTGAGAAAATCATTATCCTTATATTCATTGTTTAAGCTAGTAATAACGCTATCTCCAGGAACATCACTAATCGCAAATTCAGTTGCAATATAATAGCGACCTACATAAACCTTTAAATCATGGGCTATCACTTGATTAAAATCATTTGTGCTTGCGGATGCATAATTCTTCTTCTGAATAGATAAACCTGAATGAACTTTATTCTTAAATATAGATTGTCTGTATCTAAATAAGTGAATATCATCACCACTTCCCTGAGAAAAATCTGAGAATATGTAGCTCATGCTACCATTATAGTTGTGCCATAGATCTAATCGAACACCTTGTCCATTCCCATCATTATTCACTGACCCAGTGTTAATTATTCCAAGCATGGACCCATCAAGCCAATAATATCTACTTTCCCTTTTAAATAAAGTAGCGCTAAAGCCTGTACCATTCTGCTCCTGTTTAAAACCAATATGAGACTCAGCCAATACCGCTAAAGGTCGCTCACTTTGATAGTAATTTTTATCAGAATAAAATTTTATATAAAAATCTGAATTATAAACTGGATTTCCATACAGCCTGGTCTCTAAATAATAATTTGGATCCCACATATTCCATTTGAATGCATCAGATTGATATGATTTTCCAAACTGCCCCTCATAAAACCCTTCCATATTTATAGAGGGCCATATTGCTGCAAAATAAATTATAATAAATGCGATATTTCTAATCATTATTTTGCACCATATTTAAGTCCAAATGATATCCGATATGTACTTCCTAGCTCTTCATGAGAAAGAACTGCGCTATCAATCGTCCATTTCTTTGTCTTTAATCCAAATCCAGCAGTTAGAGATTCATCAAATAATCCTAACCGTGCAGCAAATACATCAAAGAACCATATCTCACTACCAAAATTCCATTGGGAGTCTAAATCAGTCCATACATGATCTATCAAAAAATGTACCGCACTTCTCCATTTGTAGCACAGCCCTAATGACTGCTGAATTTTTAATTTATCTCCATCAGATATAAATTCAAATTCAGGCTCTAGCATATTCTTTGCTGAGTAACCAAAAAATAAATTCTGATTAAAGTCAATAATAATACCCATATCTATATCAAACTCTTCTGGGCTCTTTGATTCATGGTAGTCTTCAACTTTTACAGACTCATGTTTAAGTGATAGTCCAAATCTAATTGGAATTTGATTTGGCTTAATTATCGACGCCAAGGATAGATAAACTATCTGTTCTGAATATGAATCCGCTAAACTAATTTTTTGAACAGCAAAACCAGTTCGCAATGCTGGCGTTGGCAGGACGATTGAAATCATATCACTATATAAACCTGATACCCCAAACAGATTCTGACGAGATGCCTTAAGCTGCAACTGATTTATTCTGGCTAAGCCTGCAGGATTATAGAATATAGTGATTGATTCATCTGAAAGAGCTGTATATGCATTTCCCATTGCAAGTGAACGAGCACCATTATTCATTCCAATGAAATTTGAAAATAAAAACGTAGACAATGAAGTAATTATGATGAGTAGCTTACTCATTTTATAACAACAACTGCCTCTTTATGACTAACTTCTCCTGAACTAGCAATAAAATATAGTATATATATACCAAATGGGACCATTCCACCATTGCTTTTCAATCCATCCCAACTCCATATTAATGATTCTGATTCGATTTGATCTGCAGTATTTATATACTTTCCATTTAAATCAAAAATTTGAACATTAAACTCTATATTTCGATTGGTTAATAACTCAAATATAATATTCTCATCTTGTGTTGGCGCAAACGTTTTACCATTTTGAAAGGTTACATTTTCAATCAATAATGGGATAGGCTTAACTGGTGGTCGCTCGTAAAAACTTGTCCTCTCCCTTGGATTTACTCCCATATCTGGACCATCTCCATCCTGATCAATTAGAATTTCAGCATAATTATCAAGAACAACCATCTGCCCTGATTCATTTGCCATCCCTCCTAGATTGTCAGGAGCTGAATCAGGACCACTTGTAAAATTACTCCGGGTAGTGATTACTGATAGTAGCTTGATGCTCTCCAAAGAACTATTATTGATATTTAATGTTTCCCAAGGAATTCTAATTTCCATCGATCCACTAAGGTTTCCCGTATCAAAACTTGCTACGGTAGTAGTAGAGAGAGTATCTGAGGTCGCAATTTGCTGCACCTCTAACGAACCTCCTTCCTTAACTTTCCAAAATTGAGGCGTATCATTTGTATCCCAAGTACCAACAAAAAAGTCTGGATTTATATTATAAAACTTAAAAGAACGCTGCCATGCATTGATTTGATTCATATCTTGAATTCCATAGGAATTATCAACATCTATAAATAGTAATACACTGTTTTCCCAGCTGCAGGCATCAACTGCGATATATAAATAGAAGGCATCCCATGTAGCTTTAATTTGCTTTACATCATTATATTCCCCCCAATAAGAATCAAGAGGAGATTCAAGTAAGCTACCATCTAAGTCACTAAGAATATTTTCATTAGTTGTAAAATCATCACTTATTCCATCAATCATAATGCGATCAGATAAATCTGTATCAGTCTGAGAAAAACAAACTGATATTAAATTTATAAGCGCGCTAAAAATTATTTTTTGCATTTATCCCTTAGATTATATCTTGGTTATCTGGATTAAAGAAATGTCCCTTATTTACATCAAACATAACCTTTATTGCTGATAAATTAGAACTAATCTTTTTATTGAATTTTGCAGAAAATCGATTAGAGCCGGATGATAGATGGAGATTTGTTTCAGAGCCCAGATATTCAAAAAAATTAACATTAGCATCTATCAAATTCTTAGTACCTTTAAAATTAGATGATGATTCTCCATGTATATCCTCTGGCCTTATTCCAAACACTACATTTCCACTCTTAAGCCTAGAATACTGATAGTGTCCATCCTCTACACATAAGGTTAATCCATTTGATATAAACATCCACCCATTATCATCTTTCTTCAATTCACCTTCAAATAAATTAATTTGAGGGGTACCAATAAATGTAGATGTAAATACATTTGCCGGTTTTGTATATGTATTCTCTGGAGAGTCTATCTGCTCAATTACTCCATTATTCATAACTACTATTCGATCACCCATTGTCATTGCCTCTACTTGATCATGCGTTACATATATCATCGTAGTGTTTAACATCTGATGAAGTTTCTTGATTTCTACTCTCATTTCTTGCCTAAGTTTTGCATCAAGATTTGATAGCGGCTCATCAAATAAAAACACCTTTGGTTTTCTTACAATTGCTCTTCCTAAAGCAACACGCTGACGTTGGCCTCCAGATAGCTCTTTTGGCCGTCGCCCTAGAAGATCATCAATTTTTAAAATTTCTGCTGCCTCGGAAACTCTCTTATCTACATCCGCATCTGAAAAATTTCTAATTCTCAACCCAAAGGCCATGTTCTCTTTTACTGTCATCTGAGGGTATAGTGCATAGTTTTGAAATACCATTGCGATATCTCGTTTTGATGGATCAATATTATTAACAACTTCATCCCCTATTAATATTTGTCCCTCATTGGGCTCTTCTAAGCCGGCTATTAATCTTAGAGTGGTAGATTTTCCACATCCTGAAGGTCCAACTAAAACTAAAAACTCTGAATCATTAATATCTAAATTAATTTTCTTGAGTATTTCCTCATTCCCATATGATTTACTTATGCTTCTAAGATTTAGACTACTCATATTATATCCTTGTAATTTATATTCATAATTTTATTCTTTTACACTACCCATAGTTAATCCAGAAACTAGATACTTAGATAGAGATATAAATAATATAGTTACCGGAATACTTACTACAACCGCACCTGCAGCATATAATCCCCACTGAGTTGATAGGCTCGCTTGAAAAGATTTTAGACCTAATGGGAGTGTGTAAAGCTTTGGGTCCTGAAGTACAATGGCCGCTACTACATATTCGCTCCAGCTTGCCATAAAGCTAAATAATGCAGTAATCACCAGCGCAGGACTAGATAGTGGTAAAATTATTTTATAGAAAGCCTGAAAACGTGTACACCCATCAAGCCTAGCCGACTCTTCCAAGGATGGCGGAATTGTATCGTAATACCCCTTCATCTGCCATATGCAAAATGGAAGTGCTGTAGAAGAATAGATAATAATGAGTCCAATATATGAGTTTATTAATCCTAGGTATGAAAGAAGAATAAAAAATGGAAGCAGGAGCATTGTTGCTGGGAACATCTGAGTTGTTAGCAGTGCAGTCATTCCAAATTTTCGTCCTTTAAAATTAAACCTAGAAAGCGCGTATCCACCAGTAGATGCGAACGCTACTCCAGTAAGGGTAACAACGATAGATATAAAAATAGAATTTCTCGCCCATAATAAAAAGTCTGTTTCTGTAAATAGTGTAATATAAGATTTAAAACTAGAGCCCGAGTCCCAAACCTTATTGTTATTTGAATCTATAAAGGGTTCATCGCTGCTCCACTTCCCATCACCATTTAAATCAGTATAGCTTTCCTGGCCTTCGAATAAAGTTAATGATTTGCTTTGAAATGCATTATCTGTTCTAAGTGAAACCCCTAATATATTAAGAACAGGGTATATTGTAGCAAATGAGAATAGCGATAGAAATAAAAAAATCACAACTGTTTCAACTTGCTTATTCATTAGTACACACCTTCAGTTGCTTTTGTCCGATTTAAAAAATATAAAACGAAACTGAGTAGAATAAGGAATATAACCATAGATAGTGCTGCTGCATATCCATATCTGTATAAATTAAATGCAGCTTTATAAACGAAGCTAACTAATATATGCGTTTGGTTTGAAGGCTCACCTCCATTACTAACAAGCCAAACAACATTAATATTATTAAATGTCCACACTGTTCCTAATACAATAGCAGGAATCATTACAGGCTTAAGCATCGGTAGTGTAATGCTCTTAAACTGCTGCCAACGTGTTGCCCCATCCACCTGTGCAGCTTCATATAGTTCTCTTGGAATTGATTGTAACCCACCAAGAGCAATAACCATCATGAATGGAAAACCAAGCCAAACATTTGTTAAAATGCATGCAATGAACGCCTCAAATGGCTGACTGAGCCATTGCACTGCGGATAAATTAAAATACTTAGTTATAACCAGATTAATAGCTCCATATTCCTGATTAAACATCCCCCTCCAGCTAAGAGCGGCAATATACTGTGGTAATGCCCAAGGAATAATCAGAAGTGTTCTGATGATTGGTCTTGCTGGAAGAGTCCTATTAATAAGCACAGCTAAAAATATACCTAAAGAGACATGAAAGGATATATTGACTACTGTCCATAAAATAGTCTTCCATAGCACAGAGTAAAATTGGGAATCGCTAAACACCTTTATATAGTGATGAATCCCTATTAATTCCCAATTATTAAAAGTACGAAGAGAGTAGTTAGATAAAGATATAAAAATATTATAGATAAAGGGAAAAATAACTACTGAAATTATAGCTAAAAATGCAGGCACAAAGAAAGCGTATGCAACTTTATTGTTTTTATAGTCATCAATAAATGATGGGGCCTGTTTAAATATCACCACTAATCCAATAAGTAATACTATTCCAATAAGCCAAGATATTATTGTTGATTGAATACCAGGCTCGATCACCTCATTCATTACTGCAATCTGCTTTATGGAATTTTCTTGTGCGCGATTCGCTGCATCCTCCGGTGAGACTGTGCCACCGAGAACTGCTTGATATTGCTCTCGAAGGGCATCCCATATAGCTCTCATCTCAGGAATAATCGGCATAGGACGTCCCACCTCAATAATTTCTGCAGATGTTTGAAGTAAAGAATTATTGGTTACTAAAGGACTTTTAACTGCATCAATAGATGATGGCTGGCTGCTTAAGTGTGCTGTGAAATATAATTGAACTTCCGTACTAGTTAAATATTCTAAAAGCTGCAAGGTCTTTGACAGCTTATCTCCCTTTGTATTTACATTAACTGAATAACCTTTTGTGCTGACCAGTGGAGATGGCCATATCCCTGTTTCACTAATTTTTGGTATCCGAGAAATCCCAAAATCAACTACACCTTTGTAATCCCCCCAACTCCAATCACCATTAATAATCATTGCTGCTCTGCCTGTTTTAAACATGGCATTTGCAATTTCATAATCACATTCTTTAGGAATAATCTTATGCTCATCTCTAAGGCTTTTTATAAAATCAAAACCTCTAATATTTCCAGTGGTATTAAGGTTTGGGGTATTGTCCTCATTTAAAAGCCATTCTCCAAAACCTCCAAGCCAGGGAACATAGAAAAAGGGTTCAGTGAAATTCCATACCAACCCATACTGATCAGCCCTACCATCACCATCTATATCAATGGTCATTTTCTTTCCTATACTAATAAGATCATCTGTGTTTTGGGGAGGATTAGCAATTAAATCTTTATTGTAGATAAGCATTAAATGATTACCAACAACATCTCCAATCATCCAAATTTTTTCATCTGATTTAACAATAGCATTCGATACAAATTGACTGAAGTAGGCATCAGGCATTAGATTATCTAAAGGCTGTATGATTTTCATTGTTGAAAATGGCCCTACCTGATCTGATGGACCATAAATTAATTCAGGACCACTACCACCCATTGCGGCTGATTGATAACTTGAGCGTAGCTCTTCAGTCTCTCTATAGGTGAGACTTATTTTAACATCTGAATTATTCTTTTCATACTTATCACAAACCTCACGTAAAACTTTTCGATTCTCATAAAGCATTTGATGCCAGATATTAATCGTTGTTTTTGAATCTGGTAAGATATAAGAGAAAATTAGTAAGAAAATTATATTCTTTATAAAAAATCTCATTTTGTGTGGTTTAATATTTTTTCTTTTTTCTCTTGGTAGAACTTTTGATGATATTGTTTAATCATTCGATGGCCAGTAAAGTCTACAGCAGTAGCAATTGACTTGCGCATTATCTGAATCCACCTATCTCTATTGTTATAATATATTGGAATAACATCTGATTCTAATAAATCATACAGTGACTTTGCATCAGCAGCATCATTGCAGTAATCAGCAGATCCTATGGCCCATCCATTCTCACCATGAATGCAGCCCTCTTCCCACCAACCATCTAAAATAGATAAATTTGGAATCCCATTTAGAGTTGCTTTCATACCACTGGTCCCAGAAGCCTCATGAGGTCGCAAGGGAGTATTTAGCCACACATCAACACCTGAAGTAATGATGTGACCTAGGTGCATATTGTAGTTTTCAAGAAAAACAATCTCAATGCTACCAGCTAGATGATGAGACTTATTAACAATCTGTTTAATGATACTTTTCCCACCATCATCCTTTGGATGAGCTTTACCTGAAAATACAATCTGAAGTTTTCCCTTACCAATCTCCACTAATCTCTCTAAATCTGAAAAAACTAGTGTTGCTCGCTTATACTCTGCAGCGCGTCTTGCAAATCCAATGGTCAAAATATCAGAACTTAAATTTTTATTAGATTTAGAGTTTACATAGCCTATCAAGTCTTGCTTCTGAAGTTTATGTGCATTAGATATATCATCATCTGATAGGTTGCTTAAATCTAAAAGTAAGCTGGGATTTGTTCTCCAACCAGATATCTCATCATCAAATATTTTTCTAAATGACTTTCCTAGCCAGTGCGGATGGTAAACTCCATTTGTAATATAACCTATATCTGAATTGGGGAACTGATCTTGAGCAACTTTTCCATGAAGCTTTGATACTCCATTAGCTGATCTGCTAAAATAAAGTCCTAGTTCAGTCATATGTAGTCGATTATGCTTACGCCATGATGGGAGATCTAATTTCTCTGGTAAATTTTCTCCAAGAATATTTCGAACTCTATCTACTGAAAAGTGATCATGCCCCGCATCTACTGGTGTATGTGTTGTAAAGTGACATAGGGATTTAACCTTGTTTTCATTACTACCAAATTTATCAAGAAGTGCTAATGTTAAAAATGAGCAGTGTCCTTCATTCATATGATATGTATCAATACCATCATACCCTAAGGTTTCTAAAAGTTTAATACCCCCAATACCCAACAATGCCTCTTGAAGTATTCGATGATCTTTATCGCCTGAGTAAAGTCGAAGAGATATAATTCTATCATCATTACAATTTTGATCAAAGTCTGTATCTAAAAAATATATGGGAATTACTTGTCCCTTTTCTCCTTTACATAGATATTTATATGCTTGAATAAATATCTCTCGACCTCTTAGTTTTATAGAAAATATCTCTGGAAGTTTCTCTAGTCCAGACTCCAAATTAATGCGTGGGTAGCTCTCTAGCTGATGACCACTTTGATCTATACTCTGCTTAAAATATCCCTCTTTGTATAGTATTGATATGCCAACCATTGGAAGTCCTGCATCAGCTGATGATTTAATATGGTCACCCGCTAGCACACCTAAACCTCCACTGTATGTTGGAAGGTTGTCAGAGATTCCAATCTCAGCAGAAAAATAAGCGATGGTGGTAATGTTTTGATTCATGAGTTTATTTCCAAATGATGTTATTATCTATTATAATCTTTTACTAATTTAGATATTTTTTCCTTAATAAAATGAGTTAGTTTTTCATCTTCTAGCCTCCATGACCAATTATCAGTGGATAGAGTTCCAGGGGAATTAAATCTTGCGAAAGAATCCTCTCCCAGTATATCTTGAATTGGAGTAATAACTGTATTGCTTTCGCTTTGATATGCATATCTAATTATTTCCCAATGGATATCATCTTCACTACATCCAAATAGACTAATAAGCTTTTTTTTGTTCAGTGAGCTCTGATTAACCTCTTTATCATCTAGTGAATTTAACCAGCCTACAAGCGTATTATTATCATGCGTCCCAGTGAACAATACTGAATTTCTGGAGAAATTGTTATGCGAGAAATTTTCAAACGGTTCAAACTGAAGAACTCTCATGCCAGGAAAATTACATCTATCTCTTAAACTTAGAACCTCTTGAGTCACCTCTCCTAAATCCTCAGCAATAACATTAAAATCTTCAATCTCTTCTTTTACAGCTGCAAACAATTGATCCCCTGGAGAATTTATCCACTCTCCATTATGGGCAGTCTTATCAGCGATCGGGATTCTATAGTACCTAGCATATCCTATAAAGTGGTCTAGTCTTACTGAATCAACCATTTCAAACAACTTCCTAAATCGTTTTCGCCACCAATCAAAATTAGAATCAATATGCCTACTCCAATTATATAGCGGGGTTCCCCAAAGCTGTCCTTCTTCTTGATAGTTACATGGTGGGCAACCTCCCTGGTACTCCATATTACCTTCTATATCTAGCTGAAATAAACTGCGATTAAAACATACATCTGCGCTATCATACCCTACATATATGGGCATATCTCCAACTATCTTAACTCCTTTTTCCCTGGCGTATCCACGCAAACGAGACCACTGATCGTGGAATATAAACTGCATGACCTTTGCCTCAAATTCAGCTTCCACGTTTCTAGGATTAAAGGTTTTCCAATCTATCCAACAGCTCTGGTTGTTTTCAGCCTTAAGCGCCCAATACCTAGCGTAATCATCAAGCCAGTAAGATTCTTTGTCGCAAAAAATCTCAAAAGAGTTAATTGTTTTTTCTGATGCTCTAGACTTAAAATCTTTACTCACTTCTTTTAAAATTGGCATTTTTGTTTTAATAACTGTATCGAAATCTACTCTGCTTGAATTAGGGATTTGATATTTATCTAAATCTTGAGCATCTAGTAGATTGTCTTGTGCTAGAAGATCCAAGCTTATCAGTAGATGGTTTCCTGCAAATGTAGAGCTTGATGAATATGGAGAATTGTGGGAATCTGCAGGACCAATGGGAAGCACCTGCCATATTTTTTGTCCCATTTCTGAGAGGTCATCTATAAATGAATATGCAGCATCTCCTATCTCACCTATACCAAATGGCCCTGGCAACGCAGTTGGATGCAGAAGTATGCCGCTCTTACGATTTAAATTTATTCCCATGTAGAAAAAAGTTGATTATCGAGTAAGGAAATTAATTCGAATAATATATGAATTAAAGAGATTTTTTATTTGGATTGTATCCTATACAATAAAATTAAAGAGAATAGTGGATTTTTTTAAAATCAATGACTATATTTATATAACGGAAAGTAACAATCTTATTAACATCTTGGAGGAGAACATCGATGAAAAAAGCTATCGGTATAGTGGCTGTATTGTGCATGTCACTACTAATGTCTTCTAACCTTACCAATGAACAGGTTCCACAGGAAAAGCAATCTGTAAAGGCAAAGTTAGATGCAAAGATCTACCACTACCAAAACAATCAATCTAGAGATAATAATTTATTTTTCTCTGAATATGCTGAAGGTAGCAGCAACAATAAATACTTAGAAATATATAACCCAACTGGAGCAGATGTAGATCTCTCAGGTTACGCATTAGCAAATGTTTCAAATGCGCCATCAGAAGTGGGAGTTCATGAATACTGGCTTTCTTTCGCGGAAGGTGCTGTCATTGATGCTGGTGATGTGTATGTGGTTTGCCATCCATCTTCAGATGATTACATCCTGAGTGAATGCGATCAAACTCACAGCTACATGAGTAACGGTGATGATGGCTACGCTCTTGCAGCAGGGTCTGAAGATAGCTATGTGTACATAGATTGGGTTGGAGACTTTAATGGTGATCCAGGTTCAGCGTGGGATGTGTGTGGTGCAGGAGACACTAAAGATAATACGCTAGTTAGATCTACAGACGTATGCTCTGGAAGTGAGTGGAGTGTTTCTTCAAATGCTGACTCATGTGAATGGACAGTCCTTGATAATAATACATGGGACTACCTAGGAAGCCATGATGGTACTGCATGTGAAGCTGCTGCATGTCCAGATGGCACCGTAGATGATTGCTCTGGTGATGGCGACTGCGCTCCTTCATCTTGGATTGGTGATGGATGGTGTGATGGTGAAGATCAACCTTTTGGTTATGATTTATCATGCTATGATAACGATGGAAGCGATTGTGGACAAACATGTGCGGACCAAGGTCTTGTAGATGACTGTGATGGTTCTGGAGAATGTGCTCCTGGATCATGGATCGGTGATGGATGGTGCGATGGTGCTGACCAGCCATTCGGATATGATTTATCATGCTACGACTGTGATGGCGGTGACTGTGCAGACGATTGTGGTGAGTGCGGTGGAGATAACTCTACATGTACAGATGATTGTGGTGTAGTTAATGGAGATAACTCTACATGCTCATCAGCGGTTACATTTAGTGTTGATATGAACCTTGAAGGTGTTACTGGCGATGTTAAGGTTAGAACATCAACAGTAAATGGTGACTACAATCCAAGTGACTGGTTTGTAATGGATGACAGCGATGGAGACATGGTTTACACATACACAATGTCGCTTGTTGATGGGGTTACCTATGGATATAATTTCAATGATGGTAGCTACGAATCTGGAGATGGCCTTGGCGATTGTGCTGGAGGAAACTACGGAAACGATAGATACGTTACTCCAGCAGGTGATATGGTACTTGATACCGTTTGCTGGGAATCATGTGAAGCATGTGCAACTGTCATACCAGGCTGTACAGATGATGAAGCTCTAAACTTTGATGAAAATGCAACTGAGGATGATGGCTCTTGCTACTATGAGTATGCAGATACAGCAAATCTATTTTTCTCAGAGTGCGCTGAAGGTTCAAGTAATAATAAATATTTAGAAATCTACAATGCTTCAGGAGCAGAAGTAGATATGTCTGGATACTCTCTATCTAGCTGTTCTAATGGATGTAATGAAACAGATGTTTGGGATTACGCTGACAATGTAACATTTGATGCTGGAACAATGGTTGCAGCTGGTGATGTGTTTGTAGTTTGTCACGGATCTGCAGATGATTATATCCAAGCTGAGTGTGATGCAACATTTACATACCTAAGTAATGGTGATGATGTATTTGCTCTTACTCAAATAGGCAGTGGAGTAGTCCTTGATGTTATTGGTACAACAGGAGACGATCCAGGAAGTGGCTGGGAAGTTGCAGGTGTAGGAAATGCAACAAAAGATCATACAATCGTTAGAAAGTCATCAGTGACATCTGGAACAACAGATTGGGCTATGTCAGCTGGTACAAATGCAGATGATTCAGAGTGGGTTGTATTTGATCAAAACACTTGGGACTACCTTGGATCTCACCCGCACGAGTTTGTAATGGATGTTGAAGGTTGTATGGATGCGAATGCAACAAACTATGACCCAGAAGCAACTGTTCAAAGCTACAATGAATTTGATACATCAACATGTACATATGCGAGCTGTGCTGATATCCCAACTGAGATGGGTTGCCTATGGGAAGATGGCACTTCATCTGAGTGGTGGGATGGCTGGTGGAACTGTGAAGGTGGACAGGTTTGTGGTTTAGCTGAGGTTGTATTTGAGCTAAATCTACCTGAGGACATCGCAGGAACTCCCCATGTTAACGGTTCATATAACGGTTGGTGTGGAAGCTGTTATAACGCGATGAGCGATGATGATGGTGATGGAACGTGGTCACATGTACAGTACTTTGGTGCTGGTGAAGTTCATGACTATAAATTCACAATTGATGGATGGAGTAACCAAGAAGATCTTTATGGATTACCATGTGCTGTTGAAACAGATGGTTACTGGAACCGTCAGTTTACAGCTGGTGATGCAAATACCTCACAAACTCAAACATTCTGTTGGGGAACATGTGAGGCAGAATGTGCTACTGGCTGTCCTGATGGAACGGTTGCAGACTGCGCTGGTGATGGCGACTGTGCTCCAGCTTCATGGGTTGGTGATGGATGGTGCGATGGTACTGATCAGCCATTTGGAGCTGACTTAACATGCTACGATAACGATGGTGGTGACTGCTTGGTTACAAGCATGGTAACATTTGATATCGATGGCGTTGATGACTGTGGATTTGTTAGTGTAACAGGAACATTTGACGATTGGTCAGGTTGGGGTGCTAATACTGATACTGGCATGATGGCTGAGATTGCTAATGGTGATCACGAATATGTAATATTATGTGTGAACACTGTAGATGGATGGTGGTATGATATCTGGGCAAACTCAACAATATTCAATGCTCCAATCGATGGATCTTGCTGGAATGGAAACTACGACTATCCCAACTACACTCTAAGTGTAGATGGTGATATGACTGTTTCAGTATGTGCTGGATCATGTGAAGAAACATGTGCACCTGCTTACGCTGCTTCTGATGTTAATGCAGATGGTGCAACAAATGTACAAGATGTAGTTTCAATTGTTGGCTGCATACTTGATACTGCTGGTGTTTGTGAATTTGATGGTGGAAACGGTGATGTAAATGGCGATGGTCTTGTAAATGTACAAGATGTAGTAGCAATTGTTGGTACTATTCTTGGTGGAAGGACTACATCAGATGCAACAGATGCTACGCTAAATATCAACGATGGATCTGTAAGCCTAAAAGCTGATGGATTTATCGGAGCTGTCCAAATGACTCTAAGTCATGATGCTGGATTTGCAATTAACCTAACAGATAAAGCAATGGTTGCTGATTACAGAACCAATGGAAACTCAACTACGCTGATAGTAATAGCTCCTGAGGGTGACTATCTATTTGAT
>MDSZ01117933.1_pt1 | contig 22927 bp, 19 predicted proteins | sample 811201 | NCBI WGS metagenome assembly MDSZ01 (sample SAMN05326647, study PRJNA326480) | marine metagenome | isolation source: seawater | place: Indian Ocean: North | collected 2010 | reverse complement strand
TATGGCATAGAAAGAAGTGGACTATAGCTTAGCAGGTACCGGATAGCGGATACATTTTGATGCATTTATATAATATTAATAGTAGTAGTAGTAGTAGCAGCAGCAGCAGCTTGAAAATTCTTAGCATTAGATAATATTAGATTTAGTAGTTGGTAACATCGTCATCATTCGGATCATTTCTAGAAAATACAAAGACTGCGCCAGCTTGAGTTCGCGAAATACGTAAATCGTTATCGACGAATGTCGTATCCATCCACGCCATGGAACCTAACCCGCTAGCTTCCATTTCCCAATCGGCGATTTGTCGTCCCGGAGTTTTTGGTGGCGCTTTCAACTTCAACCCGGCAAACATATACTCTTGCTTCTTGACTTTTGCCCTCGATTCAGTTTGCGCATCCAGCTCGGATACGTTCCTCGATTTGAACGAAACGAATGGAATCGGTGAGTACGTTTGTTCGTTCAAAACAGTCTGCGAAAATACGTCGACGGTTTGGTAAATGGCACCTTGCGGCCTCAAAAATCCCGGCCGATTTTTACCTACCGCGTTTAGCTCAGTGGTATATTGCAACGCCCATCGTCCATTCATCAGTGGCGATTTCAACGGTGATCTCGTGGGATTTTTTGCTTCTAAAGCGCGCAAGATTTGCTCGATCTTTCGCCGTTTCCCTTTATCTGCCTTCAAACCTCTCTGCGTGTCTGCTAGTTCGACAAACAAAGCGGCTTTAAGCTCCGCCGGCCCAGTTTTGCCCGCGTTGCCGACATTCACGTTTGGTTTGTATTGGTAGTTTATGTTGATTTTCGAATTGAAGATAGCAGCACCTATGGCATCTCCTAATCCTTTGATACCGCCACCACCTCCACCGTCCTCATTCGTCGATGCTGCTGTTATGGCGGACCACGCGGTTGGTGCATCCGCGTCATCTCCTGACGTGATGATTTCATCCCGGCGTAAATCCGCGTCGGATATTATCATTTTGGCTTGACTCGCGTCTATACCGTGCACCGGAGCTATGTATTCTTCGTCGGCTTTAAGCGCGGAAAACTGAAATTGAGCTACATCACCTAAACGTACGTTTTGTCCCGGAGCGACACGATAAAGTAAATCCTCTTTGCAACGGATGTTTTCGATCCAAGTTCCATGTTGTGATCCTAAATCTTTTACATACACACCTCCACCATCTCGAAAAATCATACAATGTTTCGAATCGACCGTTTCGACATTAGGCACAATCACGTCGCAATCTCCTTTCCTCTTTCCCGACCCCAAAATTAACGATTCGTCCACGTCCAAATCCACCACAGGTCCATTCGCCCAATCGCCGATCGGTCCTAAAATCACTCGCATGTCTACTTCGTCCTCTTCCGCATTTTTCTCATCCTCCTCGTTCTCCTCGATTGGCACCAACTGCGCTTCCACACTTCTTGCATTTGCTGCCGCCTCTTCCGCGTTTTCTATTTGCCTTTCCTTCTGGATTTGTTCCGCTCTCAACTTTTGCGCCTCTTCGAATAACTTCTTGGCACCCGAGCCCACTGCGCTTGAATACTTCTTCGCGCTCGAACTCACCGCGCTCAACCTTTCCTTCTGCGTTTCGTCCGCGCTCAACTTCTGTGCCTCTTTGAATAATTTCTTCGCGCCCGAACTCACCGCGCTTAACGGATTACGGCTAGTAGCGTCCTCCAACCTAAACGTGGCATCGCCAAAGACAACGTCGTCCCGAAGGATTATTTTCGTCTTTTTATAAATCTCTATTCCGTTGACGTAAGTCCCATTCTTTGATTTCAAATCTGTGACGTATACGTTTCCATTCATATCTCGCGAGACCTGCGCGTGTCTCGTCGAGACCGACGGCACTTTCAACTCGATGAAATTTTTCGCATCCATCGAAAACCGTTTCTTCACTCGACCAACGGTCCACGCATCTCCTTTTCTCAGCGATATCGCGGGGACTTCCATTCCAGCATCGTTTCCGGTAAAGCGAAGTCGATAGACCGTTTCTTCTTCGTCGCTCTTTTCTCGCGAGACGTCGTCGTTTCGAGAATTGGAAAACATCGCGAACGAGTCTGTTAACACTCGGCACGAATGACGACGACGACGACGACGACGACGACGCGTTGTCGTCCCGCAGCGACCGAGGCGAGACCGCAAAGTCTTCTCGTCCAACGCGCGACCACCAAAGGACGACGACGACGACGACGACGACGACGAAGCCGCCGTTCCAGCGCCGAAGAACGTCGTCGTCGTCATCTCAACGCGTCAGTGTGTCGTCGCTTTATTCTTAGGAAAAGAAGAGATACTCTCTCGTATTATCTCTGCGTGTGTTTTTGGATTACACAACACGCAAAACACACTTTCCGAGTGACGACACGACGCGCTCGACACTTTTGCGACTTAAAAAATATCTCTTCTTCTCTCTGTTGTATTCTTTTTGTTTCAGTCGTCACAGTGTCCTCGTCGTCGGTCGAAACACACACACACACAAAAAAGAAGAGAGTCTTCTTCTCTCGTGGTTGGGGGTGGGGTCCCAAATATATATAATAAAATAGATTTCAAAGAGGAAGAAGAAGAGGACCCTGTGAGAGAATGTGATGATAAAAAATTCGAGAGAATAAAAAAGGTCAAATCAAAAGAAGAAGAAGAAGAAGAAGAAGAAGAAGAAGAAGAAGACAAAAAGACTTTTTGTGTGTCGACAACACAAGTTTTTTTTCCATCACATCGACACACAAAAACGACATTGACGAGACGACTTTGGAGGCTTTGACGACTTTGGTCCACGAAGAGAGTATGCCTCCCCGTGGCCGCCGTTCCGACGGCGAGGAAGAAGAGGAGGAGGAGGCGACGGCCAAAAAAAACCAAGAAGAAGAAGAAGAAGAAGAAGAAGAAGAAGCGTCGTCCACGTGGACGAAATGGTCGGTCGTCGCCTCCACGTCGGCGTCGAAGACGCGCAACCCGATTCGAGAAATCATGGACGATTTCGACGCGACGCCGAACCCGATGAAATCCGTCATCAGTTGCGCGCTGGGGGATCCCGCCGTCTTTGGCCACTTGGTGCCACCACCGGGAGTCGTGGAACGCGTGAAAGAGATGTTCGAGGAAAAGACAAACAACGGGTACGCGCCGAGCAGTGGTTTACACGAAGCCAGGAAGAGTTTAGCGCGGAGATACGGGCCGAGAATGGCCAGGAAGAGTTTCGACGTCCATCGGAATTCGTTTTCCCGAGGGAAAAACACCTTCGACGACGGCGACGAGAAAAGAGCTAAAAATATACAAGAAATGACGAACGAAGACGACACCGAGACGAAAGATGACACGAACAACAACAAAAACCAACCGAAAAAGAGCGTCGATGGTTCTGCCGTCGTCGTCTATCCAAACTCTCGAGCGAAACTGAGCCCACGCGACACGTTTTTAACGCACGGATGTTCTCAAGCCTTGTCGCACGCGATTCAAGTGTTGGCAAAAAACGCCGACGAAGAAATGGCGATGTTATTGCCGAAACCTGGTTTTCCGTTGTATCAGACCTTGTGCGAGGTACACGGCGTGGAGTGCGTGTTTTACGATTTAGACGGGAAGAATGATTGGGAGATTGATTTAGAACACGTGAAACATTTGGTAAAGGAAAGAAAGAGAGACGGTATGAAAAGGAAGATATCGGCGATTCTGGTGAATAATCCGAGCAATCCGTGCGGGACGTTATTCGCGGAGAGACATTTGGTGGATATTTGCCAAATGTGCGAGAAATTGAAGTTGCCGATCATTGCAGACGAAGTATACGAGGATATTTCGTTTGGCGACCGGTGTAACTATTTGCCCTTGGCGAGCGTATCAGAGACGGTGCCGATTTTAGCAGTTGGGTCGTTGTCGAAGAGATGGTTGGTGCCCGGATGGCGGTTGGGTTGGTTGTTAGTGCACGATAGAAATGATATTTTGAAGAATGGAGGGATACACGACGCGTTAGAGAAGCTTTCTCAGGTAACGTTAGGGCCACCGACGCCGTTACAAGCGGCATTGCCGTTTATTTTGCAAAACGACGACTCGGTGTGGTTGAACGAAACGTTACAAACGTTGAGAGAGGCCAGAGACGTGTGCATTGAAAGGTGCGAGAGGTGCCAGGGTTTGAGCATGGATTCATTGCCAGATGGTGCGATGTATGCGTTGGTTAAGATTGATTGCGAGCGGTTCGGAGAGGCGGGCTTGACAGATGACGTCGCTTTTACGAGCTCGTTGTTTAGCGAAGAAAGCGTGTTAATACTTCCTGGACAATGTTTTGGAGCATTTGGTTACGCACGAGTAGTTTTGACGTGTCCTACGAAAATGCTTATGGAAGCGTGGGATAGAATAGAAGCGTTTTGCCAGCGTAAAGCTACACGGGGTAGTAGTAGTTATACTATTGTGGAAGGCGATGTGTTATCTACGAGCGAGTTTGGGAGGAAGACGCCGATGACGGCGCCACCTTCGGACGAGGACATCGATGACGTCTTCTCGCTAGAAGAGACGATGCGACGAGAAGAGGCTATTTATTAATAAGTAAATAAGTTACCGTACGGAAATAGCTGTTATAAATGTCTTTTAGCGAATTTGAATAGTTATAGTTTTAATATTAGGAGCGATGATGAATGCGTGCGATTGTCACGAGCCGATGGTAGTACAAAAAAAAGCGCCACTATTATTTGATCTTCTACATATATTTAGCGTTAGATTACACGGTTGGCTATTAAGACTTAAGTTTTTACACTATAAAGAGCGGCAATTATGTCGATAAAAGATAATAACGCATGCGCATACGCGCACAATAAGTGCGTTGAACGTGTCTTCCTTTATTATTGGAAGAAGCCCATTTGACCCACCATTTCGCTCAAAGCGGTAATACCCAACAACGCGCCGCCAATGCCCGCGCCAACTTTTCGCAAATCTAATTCCTCCACCTCTTTTCTACTAGTCGTCTGGATAATATCTCCGTGTCCCAACGAAATTGGGGCATTGCCGCTTTTCTTCTTCAACTCTTCTAAACGCGACAACTCATCCGGTTTTGGCGGACCGGCGACATACTCCGCCGACCACGAGCCGTGGACGCCATACGGAACGTATTTCGGTAATCGCAAACGCGCGACCGGTCCCTCCGAGAACTTCTTCGCGTCAATAATAACCATTTCCGTTCCTCGTCCACCGAAATCAGAATCTTCGTATCTCGCATCGTGCACTAACGCGACGACCCACCCGTCGTCTTCGTCCAAATTTTTCCCCGGTCTCGGGACGAAAAACGGTTCCATGGCAAACTTGTGTTCCCCAGGGATCCACTGTTCCTCCGTGTATAACGTCGTCTCGTCCGGTTTCAACGAGCACTTAGTCAACGCTTGCATGGGGCCGTTGACGCCATCTTTGCGACCGACCGAGGTGGATAAGTACATGTGCTCGTACTTCTCCCCGGTGTAATCCCAAGACGTGATTGGCAACTCGCACGGGATATCGGATAATAAATAATGTTTCGCTTCATACTTCTTCATATCGATGATAAATCGACTCAACTTCATTCTCGGAAAGTTGTCTTTCCCGTTCGGGTTCGTGATATCTGTGAAGTACAACGTGAACTTATCCCAAGTGCACGTGTCAAACACGATATCTCCGTCGTCGTTTTCGAAACCATTTACGTGATGGTACGCATAGCACCAGTAATCCGCCGGCGCCGTTCGCACCTTCATATCAGTCCCACGTCTCGGGAAGATTCGAAACAACGGTTGTCGTTCCGTGTCTTCGCAAATGAGCTCGGATAAGCACGCATTTTGCGTCAAATAATCCGTGAAGGTCTTTTTGAAATCAATTTTAATCGGGCAATCGAACAAGACGTAATAATTCTCCGTGACGATTAAATCGTGCACGTAGGAGGACGGATACGGGTACTCGCGTCTCCCTACTTCCTTCCCGTCCTCGTCAAACTCGTAAAACACCGCATTCGTGGTCCCCAGATGTTCCGTCCCGTCTTCGTTCTTATGGTTCGTTCTCCAGTTCACTTCATTGATAAACGCTACCAATCTTCTCGACCCATCCGGTTCCGTCACCGTTCTGTAGTGACTCGTATGAGTCGTCGAACTCAACGGACAGTTCCCGTGACCAATCGTTTCTAACGTGTCCGGGTTCAGTGCGTATGGCTTCTTATAATCTACCGCACATAAAGAACCGCCCCAGTTGATGACATTATACGCCCCGTTTTGTTTCTTGGAAATATCTCCACCCAACAAATCATTAAACAATCTTTGCCCAAACGCAAACGGTCTCGGATCCGCCGCCGTGAAAATAGAACTCTTAATATACTTCCCCGTTCTCTCTTCCTCGTCAAAATCTTCCGTCACGACAAATTTATTCCTGAAATACGCTTTACCATCCTTCACGGCCACGGATGTGACCATCCCGTCCCCGTCCAAATACGATTTAACGAAGCCGCCTCTCTCGTACATAGCCGGACCGTTGCGCAACAACGTTCCTTCCATCTCTTTCGGGATTTCGCCTTCAATTTCCGTCACCCATCCCTGGTTTTCGTAGGCGAGTCCCGGGACAGACGCGTACCCGGTTTGGTCTGCGCGTGGTGTAAAAGTGAGAACGTGGTCGCGTCAGTTTTGTCCGGAAAGAAAGACAGAGACAGAGACAGAGAGAGAGAGAGAAAAAAAAGCACTTCAAACACCACCAAAAAAAAGAGGGCCGTGTAGTTTAGGGTTTCAGAAAAAGATATGGTCTCTCGTCTTGGATAGCTTTTGGACTTGATACGCTTTGGTCTCTCTCCCTCGTCGAAAATCGAAACGATATCGACTCCCGCGTAGTACACGAGCGACGACGACGAGCGAAACGAACGCACGCACAATCTTTGTATTGCTTCTCGAACGGGTACGCCTCTTTTTCGTCCTCGTTCGACGCCAAGGGGGTGGTCACCGTCTCCGCCGGTTTCCTCGGCGTTTGGACGGCTTTCACCCCCAGACTTAGACGATGTCGATGATGCCTTTTCGACATTGGACGATTTTGCGTTCTCGACAGCGCCGTCTTTCCCGCGCAGATCGCGCTCGTCGAGGAGAGCGCCATGGTTCCGTTGATTTTTCCTTCTTTAAACAACCGCTCGCGTTTCCGTGGGGTCTCTTCTTCGTCTGTGCGTTGGTCTTCTCACGGGGGTCACGTCTTGGATGTCGAGCTTTTTGTGTCGAATCGTCGGAAGCGTTCCAAGTTTTTTTTTCGGGGGGGTGAACCGAGAGAAGATGGCGCGAGGCGGAGAAAAGTGAAACAAAACTTTCGCGCTTTGAAAACTCTCGAAAAAGGAGGATTGTTGTGGTCTCTTCGTCCAAAGAGACTTCAAAAAAAGACCTCTCTCTTTTTCTCGTGGGGAAAAAAGAGAGTTTTTGAGACATTTTTTTCCACAAAGGAGAGAAAGATTTTCTACCTTTTTTTCAAGTGAGTCCGTAAACAAAAGAGAGGGAAGGAAAGGGAAGAAGAAGTGAAAAGGGCAAATAAATTAGTATACAAAGCTTTTGCGCGCGCGAGAGAGAGAGAGAGAAAGAGAAAGAGAAAGAAGGTGGTCCAACGAAAGAGAGACGGACGACAAAACGACGACGAAGAAGAAGAAGAAAATGCTCGAAGAGAAGCTGGAGAGCGCGTTGACGTTTCGCGACGAGGCGAAAGCGTCGCCGACGACCCCTTTCGATTTGGAATTGGAGCCAGAGTGCGACGACGGCAGCGTGGAATATAAACGCCACCTGGTGAAACCATCGCAACGAACCTTCGATAAACTCACCACGCAGCTCCTGTGGCGATTAAACGAAGGAAGCGGCGAATGTTTGTACGAAATTGGCGTCGATGACGATGGGACCGTGCGAGGGATTAACGAAGAGGAGATGAAACTCTCCGTCGAAACGTTAGAAAACATGACGAAACAGTTAGGAGCGAAAGTGTCCGAAGCTTTCGAGAGAAAGACGGGTAAAAAAAATGCGCACGCGAAGTGCATGCTCGTGAGACGAGTTTTTCCCAAAGAAGCGAAACATTTAGAGTTACGCATAACCACGGTTGGAAACGTCGACTCGGGGAAATCTACTTTATTAGGCGTCTTAACAAAGGGCGTTTTGGATAACGGAAGAGGGAGCGCGAGAGCAAACGTCTTTCGGCACAAGCACGAGATGGAAACCGGGAGAACGAGTTCCATTTCGACGCAGATTATGGGATTTACGCCAGACGGGAAGGTAGCGAATTATCAAGATGAAAAAACGAGAGAAACGCACTCTTTGAGATGGTCGGAGATTGTCGAAAAATCGAGTAAAGTTATAAGTTTCTCCGACCTGTGTGGTCACGAGCGTTATTTGAAGACAACTTTGTGCGGCCTAACCGCGGTGTGCCCAGATTACGCCATGTTAGTCGTCGATTCAAATAGAGGCGGTGTTGTTGGCATGCTAAAAGAGCATTTAGGTATTGTTTTAGGTTTGAAGATTCCGTTCGTCGTGTGCGTGACGAAAATCGACATGTGCGCCGACCATTTGTTACAATCGACCATGGAGAGTCTTTTGCGCTTGTTAAAGCGACCTGGGGTACACAAGAAACCGATTCTTGTCAGAGATAGTAACGATGTTTCAACGTGCATAAAGACCATGGCTGGAGATTCGGACGTCACGCCAATCTTTCAAATATCGTGCGTGGAAAACACAAATTTGGATTTATTGAGATTACTATTAAACCACTTGCCGTCCAGACGACAGTTCGACGAGCAAAGAAAGAAGAACACGACACAAAACGAAGAAGGAAAAGAAGAAGAAGAAACAACTACAAAACATGGAAAAGAGGAATGTGGCGCACTGGTTCACCTTGACGACGCTTTCACGGTAAATGGTGTTGGTACAGTAGTCTCAGGAGTCATTACGAGGGGGTCTATCTCGACGAACCAGCTATTACTCATGGGACCGGATTCTTTAGGGCACTTCAAAGAAGTCGTCGTCAAATCGACGATGACTCATCGAACGTCCATTCTCAAAGCTGTGTGTGGTCAATCCGCGAGTTTCGCCATAAAAGCAAAAAACAGCAAAGAACCAGTGCACAAAGCGGACGTGCGCAAAGGCATGGCGTTGATTTGCAAATCCTTACATCCTCGCTCGACGTGGTCGTTCGAAGCCGAAATCTTAATATTCGTCTCCCCGACGACCCTCACCGTTGGCTACGCGCCCGTCTTACACTGCATGTCCGTCCGTCAGTGCGCCAGGATATGTAAAATCGAAGGCAAAGATGTCTTACGCGCGGGAGATCGCGCTAAAGTCGTGTTCCAATGGCTCTATCGCCCCGAGTTCGTCGAAGAAGGCTTCCGAGTCATATTTCGCGAAGGCAGAACGAGAGGGTTAGGGAGCATCACGAAAGTCTCGTTCGATGGAGATAAACAGAAATCGTGGCCAGACAGTCGAAAGCAGCAACACGGGACGAACACGGTCGCCATGAATAATGCAACCAACTCGATCTTACCGTGAAATATATTATTCGAATACTATTTTGTCGCACCTTTCCCCATCCCACGCATAATCTCTCTTTTAAAGTCTTTTCTTCGCAAAAAACAAAAGTTCCACATTTATTTTCTCGTCACAACTATCATGGACGACTTTATAAAGCCAGACGCGTCTCCCGCGTCCACGCCGACTCCGAAGCAACCCGATCAAAACCAACAGACGGATTTCTTTGCCGCGGGTACGCGTTTTCTCGCGCTTTTCGTCGTCGTTTAAAACGCGTTCCTCTTTTCCACATTCAATCCTCTCTATTTGGTTCTTCCAATTGGGCTTTGCTTATATTCTTCTTTCACTTTCTCTTTTTGAACGCGCGCGCGAACAGGTGAAACGGACGGTTTCGTATCCGCACCACCATCGGCTGTGAATCCTGTTGAAATGCAATCGGTACCGAGTAACGAAGATTGTTCTCGAGAGAACACCGGCACGCCTCCTCCTCAACCATCAATGATGACAACGAACGAATCGAGCGAAAATTTCCAACAACAGCAACAACAACAACAACAACAACAACAAGATCATATCGAACGGAAGATGTCGCACGCGAGCATTCACTCGGCGCACTCGGCGCACTCTGTGCACTCCGCTGGCCAAGCTTCAGATTTGGACGCGGGTAATAACATGAGTGAGTTTGTTTCGGCACCGCCTCCGTCTGCTTCTGCTCCTGCTCCTGCTCCTGCTCCTCCGTTGGCTGAGGGCGACTTCGGTTCGATGCAACAAGGTCCGAGTAGCGAAAGCGTGGACACGGTGGGTGGTGGCACGAATAGTGCCAACCTCGAGAATTCTTCCGTGCAAAAATCTCCAATGGACAACGTATCCGAACTCGGGGCACCTTCTTCCGCGGTTCCAACGCCGACACCAACTCCACCTCCACCAGCGAGAGACATCCGAAAAGAATATTTAGCAAAGATGCGCGAAGAGCTCGAACAAAAAAGCAAACTCGAACGTGAAGAGATAGAAACGATCAAAGAAGAAGCGATTGCCGAACTCGACTTGATGCGCAATCAACGAAAGAAAATGATCGACGCGAACGTGGCGAAAAATAGGTCGGAACAAGATTCCATGACCGAAGTTATTGCGACGGAAACCGGCTGGGAAGCCGTGGCGACTCTCATTTCCGAGGAAAATTTTTGCCCGGTCGAGGAAGGTCAAAGGCCGCCGACGGATTTAGGAAAAATGAGAGGGTTGATTAAGACGCTGAAGTATAAGAAGCCTCAAGCGGCATAGACTGCGTCGTTGTCGTGCGAGAAAGACTGTTATAAGTGTATTTTGTAAAAGCCATGATAAAAGTATTCGCACGGACTTCCGCTCTCCTTCCGGTATTTTTGTACGATACGGCACCCAAAATCGTTTCTTTTCGTCAAAATTGTACGTAGTAAATTGCTTAAAACTGAAGATAAACATGTGGCGCAGCCGAGGTTTTCCACGCCTTGCGTTCGTCGCGATGTTACTTCTTTTCTTCGCGGCGACGCACCCTTTCGCTTCGAGCAATGCATTCGCGAGGCGAGACAGAGAGCAACAAGACGAACAACAATTGGAAACGAAAGAAACAAAACTGAACAGTTTACTGGAAAAGATAAAACCGTCCGCCACGCACACCGCGGACGGATTACCGTCCTTACCGGTCTACGAAGACCCGTTAACGGGGGAACAGACAATCATGCTCCATCCGGCTACGATTTTGAACGGTAAACACGTTGGGTATAGCAAAAAAAGAATATTGGAAGAGATTGGAAGGAAGGAACAGTTTTGGGGGGGGCAAACATTAGCTCGGGACGGGTTCGATTCGTTGAGCGTGTTCGGGGCAGAGAATAAGATGAAACCGATTAGTAATGGAGAAGGCGAGGAAGGAGATGAGGAGAATGAGAAGGCGAGAAAGCAGTTCACGTTGCTGGAGTTTGTGGACGCCCGCGCGGGGAAGAAGAAGGCGACCGGAGACGCCGAGAAAGACGAAGACGTGTCTTTGGTAGACGAGCAGGAAGAGGACGATATTCTGGGTGGTCGTAGAGTGGCTGTTTTCAACGTGGATATGAGCACAGGCATTGGGAAAGCTTTCGAGGATTCCGGGATATTTGCCAAAATCAAAACGCTCGAGTCGCAGAAGAAGAAGAAAGATCTCGACGCGATTCGCATGTCCGTGAACGAAATATTGGAGACGATGAAGAAATCGTTGATAGTCGAACAAATGAACGAACAAGAGAGGGCTACGTACAATCACATGGCGTTTATGACTGCTGGTTCCGGTGACGAGAGCGATAAACAGTTTCGAGATGAAGACGCGAGAGATCATCAAAGGAATCGAGGGAAGAAAGTAACGTCGATGGAGGAGATTCGAGAATCGAATAAATATGGATACATGACGTTCAGATCAGGACAAGGCAAACAAAGTGTTCGCGCGGAGTTTTATAACTCGATGGAATCGCACGTCGAATTATCTTGGTTGGATTTCGATGGAAATGAGGTAAAATACGCGGATTTAGCGCCGGGGGCTAGCACGACGTTGAGCACGTTTACGAAACACAAATGGTTGGCGAAGAACTACATTGGTGACCCGATTTGTCTTTTTGTCGTGGACGACAGGTACCCAACGTTGAAGAAGCAGTATTTCGAGATAAGCGAGGAAGAGCATGAGGAAGTGACGTTAGTGATGGAAGAGAACGAATCCTCGGAAGCACACATTAAGAGGAGAGAGTTGAAGAAAAAATTTTCCCTAAGTAACACGCCTCAAACTGTTGGTGAGTTAACCCAGGAAGAAAAAGATGAGTTAATAAAAGTTGCGAAGGAGCGCATTCGCCAAATTCTTGCCAAGGAGAAGAACGAAGATCTGAACATTGAGATGGAAGACGTGCACGTGTTTGAATCGACACAAGATATTGTTGACTTTTTCGAAAAACGTGGTACAGATAAATGGAAAGCTAAAGGAGGAGGAGGAGGAGGAGAGAAAGGAGAAGACGGAGAAGATCAAAACGTCGTTTGGTTGTCTGAAGAACAATTTCGTGAGCTCGGAATGCCAGATAATGCGAAAATCAAGCCAGCGCGTGACGCCGTCGATGCGCTCGTCGAAGAAGAGATTTTAGAGGAAGAAGCAGTGCAAGATGTTTTGAGAGAAAAAAACGAAGAGAAACAAGGAGAAGGAGAAAGACACAAAACTAAGCTCCGGGAAGAGTTGTAGTATTAACACACGTATAGAAGATCAATCTGGTCACTCGTTCTCGGTGAGCGTGTAAATTAGTAGTAAAATAGTTGTTGTAAAAAAATAATAGCTCAATTTCCTGACGCACCTTTCACGTGTGTACGTCTCGTAACCAGTACCAATGAACGCCAAACGGTAGAGCAAAAAGAGAAGCCACATTGATGGCGTCTTCTTTCACATATGCGGAGTCGAGTTTGTACGGTTCCGACGTCGAACACTTCGTTTCGAGAAGAAACCAAACTGGAAAAACAAATGATGAATCTTCCATAACCACTGAAGTCCATTACTTTCGTAATCGAACGAACGACGATGGATCGACCGCGTTGATTTCGGTGATTTCCAACGAGCCTTTGAGAGCAAACAGTACAGATTTGAAGGTAGGGACGACCAAATTTGCCGTAACGAAATTCGTAGAGGACGGAGAATCTCGGGTCGTCTCCACTTTTATTTCAGAGGAGAGCTCTTCTTCTTCTTCTTCTTCTTCTTCTTCTTCTTCCTGTATTTCTTCGCTTTCGGAGAGCGCGAAGAAGTACATCACGGAGTGCATTTTTAAGCAGTTTAGCAATGACAATGAGGAATTGTTTAGAATCGATGGCACATGCGAGATTTTCTGTCCAATGAATGGGACGAATACTGGATGGCACCGCGACGGATTTCAGAGCGGCTGTTACATCGGCCACGCGTTGTTTGAAGAGGAAGAGGAGAAGGGAACTGCCGCATGGTTTGAGTTTGCACTGATACCAGAACGAACTGTAAGTGATAGCAGAGACTATGGAACGTCGTCTATTGATTTTTGTGACCGGGACCACCTGTTGGTCCACCCGTCCAACTTTGTCGCCTGCGCGTCTCGAAACGCCATATCCATTTTCGAAGACGCGAAAATTTTGCACCGCTCGCCTCGGGTCAAGTCTTGTTGGGACGCAATGGAACGCGGACGAAGGAAAATAGCTCGATTTGATTTTGTTGGCAGAGATGCTGAAAATAACGTCGTCCTCTGGCAGAAACCACCGAAAAAGGGTGTCAAAGCCGACGTCTCTCTTTCGTCTCCTCCGCGTACTCCTCTGGCCGAGTTGAGAGGACGTCTCCGCGAAGCAGTCGATTTCTCGCGATACGTCACGGACGCATCGTCGAGACCGAGCCAATAGGTATTAGGTTGTTGTTGTATCGTTAATGAATCAGAGATAAAACATACTCACACAGAGAGTGTTGTCGATCGATGGTGTGAGGAGAAAATAATTGGGACGCCGCCGCCGCGCAAAAGCGAGCGAGACAAAAAGCGTCGTGTGTTCATAAAAAAAAATACTCCTCTGCGTTTTGTTGTCGATGATGCCTTTTTTTTGGTGTTTTTTTTTTTTTTTTGCTCTTCATCGCACAAAAAAAGAGTGAATAAAATAATGAAGAGAAAAGAGATGCTGAGTTGGATAAAAACAGAATTCTCTTTGCGTCACTTCTTCGCACACGATACACCCACACCCACACACACCAATACTACACGAATACTACTCTCGTGGTATTTATTATTGGTCGACGTATAGACGGTACCAACAACAACCGCAAAGTTCATCGTCGTCGAAGCTTTGTTCTTCTTCGATTTTGTTGATACCTCAAAAACGCGGTTCGGTTGAGTTCAGACTTCCGAAGTCGTCTTTGTCGTACAGTTTTCTTTCTCGTTTTTATCCCCAACGAAATCATCATCATCATCATCATCATCATCATCATCATGTCGGACGCTTTGAACGTCATGAAACGCGCTCGCGAGAACGAGTACTTCGTAAAAGAGCAAGAGCGAGAAATAGCAGAGTACATCGCCAAGCTGAAAAGCGAGGGAAGGTACGAAGAGGCGATGAGACGTGCGAGTCATTCTGCGTCCTCGTCTACCTCGGGTGCCTTACCGCAAGTGTTGGCACACTCGGTGCGCGTGTTCGATAAAAAATTTTCGATGAAGGAAGAAATGAAAACGAGGAAGCTCGATCGAGATTTTATCAAGAACCATTCGATTTCTGGAGCGTGCACGGGGAATCCAGTCTTCATAGGACACGCGACGCTCGGGTCGAGAGTATCTCTTGGGAAGTCCAAATGGAACGGGTCGACGGCGGCGGCGGAAGGCGCGTCTATTTTCTCGGTGCACAAAGCGATGGAACTTATGGAATCGTCGCCGGAGAGGTTTAACGGAGTTGAGAGTCGAGCGGCCAAACACATGCGTGACGAAACGTTTGTGATGATTGGGAAGAACAAAGTTAAGTTGTTGCCGGATCCAACGCCGGGGAGAGCGTTAGCTTGGGGTGGGACGTTAGCCATTTGGGGCACCGGCGCAATCGTATTGACCTCGTGCAAGTATCTCGGGATAAAAAGTTTAGAAGACGTCAATCACGCGATGAAACGCACGTTAGACCCGTTGGCGAAAGGGATTAAGGAGATGTTCGTGCCGTTACGAACGAGCTTTGAAAAGACGCAATGGTTTGAACAGTCGCAACACGCGCATGAGTTTGGCGAATCGAACTTTGCGATGGATCTGAAGAAAAAGTTCGCCATTTAAAAAAGAAACTGTGACAGAAACTGAACTTAAATGTGATTACGTACCAGATACTAATATACTACTATACATTAAAATTACTCTTCTATCCCTTCTACGTCCAAGACTCTCAAACTTGTCATTGTTTGCCTCACTCCGTTCCATCGTCTCGAATTCTTCCTCCTTCTCTTCTTAAATATAATCATCTTCTCACCTCTTACAACCTCTTCTACTAAGCACTTGACATACGCGTTCTCCACTACCGGTCTTCCAATAATTGTTTTCGTTTTGCTTCCAAGCATTAACACTCTCGGTAGGTGCACAATGTCGTTTACGTTCGCGCCGTGGAGCTTTTCGACAAAGAACAAATCATCCGGAGACACTTTGTATTGGTGCGACCCGATCGAAACGACCGCAAAGACGTTCTTGTCGCTTATTTTCACTTTTTCTTCTTCTTCGCCCTGTTTGACTGAAAATTTCGATGGATCTAACACGACGTAGCTTTCCGGGACCGCGACTTGGTCCGGTTTCAAGCCGCCGTCGGTGCCGAGAGATTTCGAGTACAATCTTTTCGTTTTGCCACCAAAGTCACCATCACCAAATCTGTTTTCTTTCGCTTTGATGAGTCGTACAGATTCGACGCTTCTTCTTCTTCTTCCGTTGTTGTTCGCGGCGTCCCAATCGCACGCGAGTGATCCCGCGAATGTCGCTCGTCCTCGCGTCGACGTCGATGCACACGCGGCAGCAGCAGCAGAGGACGACGGAGCAGACACGCGCGGCGGCGGCGATGGTTGTTGTTCGAGAACACCAGAGCCATCATTGGACGTTTTTGATGACACAAAACCAAAACCAGCCTTTGTAATAATAAACGCATCAAAGTCGTCATCGCAAAAATGACTTCTTCTAAAACTCGTCGAACAACGCGGGGCGCGCGTCAGAAGACGCCGAGAGTTTCCGGCGGCGCTTCGGAACGCGGCGCGCATCAAAAGTTTTTATTATTATTATTCGCGGCGTGGCCTTTTTTACTCGAAAGAATATCCCCCTTTTGTTGTGTGGTCTTTTTATGAGTGAGTAAAGGGGGAGTGGAGAAATGAAGCATTTTGGAGGTGTTTTCGTAGGGGGTGTTTGAGAACGAGAAAAGCTCTTATTATAAGTAGTTCGCGAGTTTTTGTCGTCAAGTCACCACCGACTTCCGAGGCGCTTTAGAATACTATTACTATGTCTACATCTACATCGCGCGTTGTTGTTGTTGTTTATCCTCGAAGGCGCTGGCTAATTTTTTCAACTCGGCGTCTATCGCGTCTATATCTCGAGCGAGCGCGTCCGCGCCCGGCAGCGCGAACGTAGTCTTCTCGATTCTCGCTTTGGTTGCTTTTTCGTGCGTCGCGCTCGCTTCCATCGCGTGCCGGTCGAAGAGAAACTCGTCGCGACTGGTTGGTGTTGAAGTGAAAATGGATTCTTTCGCGGTGTTGTACTCTTTTATGGGATGCGTCGCGTCCTCTAACGTTTGCAACAGATGTTTTCGTTCGTCTTCGAGTCGCGTGATTTTCGTTTTGGCTTCGCGCATCGCGTCGACGTGTCGTTGATGAGCGCGTTCAGCTTCGTCTTTGTCTTCCGTTTCTTCCCTTGTTCTTAGATTTTTATACGCGGTATGTTTTTGCACGTGCACATCTTCTCCATCGTTCCGTTCACCGTACTCTCTGAATCCAAAATCTCCCGCGCTCGCCGCTATCTCCGTTAATCTCGCCAACTCCGCCACCACGCTCCCTAGAACGGACCCTCCTTCGTTCCTTTCGTCCTTCATCAACGGCGCGTGCGCTCTCAAACAATCCATCGCGTATCTCAACGCTCTTCCGCATCTCGCCCTCTCGCCTCTCGAGATCCTCTCTCTTTCTTCCAGCGTTTTTCTCAAGCTCTTCAACGCGTCTCGATCTCTCGCGCGACACTCTCGGCTGTCCTTTTGCAACGCTCGATGCGACACGCGAGCATCCTTCAACGCTCCTTCGCACGCCGATAAAGATTCGGTCGTCTCTTCCAATTCCGTTTCTAAACGTCGCGCTCTCGCTACGCTTTTCCGCAGCGCCTCTCGCAACTGCGCGTTTTCTGTGGCGTACGCTCGCAACGTCGTCGTTCTCGACTTTGTCGTCGCTCTCTCTTCGTCTTCTTCTTCTTCTTCTTCCTCCTTCTTCTTCTCTTCCTTTTCGCTGCTCGACGACGACGCTTCTTCTTTCCGCATTAAAAGGAGTTTTTCTCTGTGTTTCTCCGCCGCTCTTCGCGCCAGAGATCTCTCTTCTCCTCCTCCTTTTGTCGTCGTCGTTTTTGTCTCTTCTCCTGGTGGTCTTCTTGGTCTTCTTCTTCTTCTCGCGTCGACGCCACCCCCCCCGTTTCTTTTCTTCGACGACGACGACTCTTTTTTCAAAGCGGTCGTCTCTTCGACATCATCATCATCATCATCATCATCATCATCGCGCACAACACGCGCGTTCCAAAGCCTCCTCCGACTCGTGCAGCAGTCAACGCTATTGGTCTCCGGGAGGAGGAACCACGCGGGAGGAGGAGGAGGAGGAGGGACCGTCTTCTTCAAAGTCGTCGTCGTCAAAGTCGTCGTCATCTCCTCGTCCGAAACACCTATACCAACACCAACACCACCAACACCCCTTTTTTTTAACCACTCTTCTTAAATTCCGAAATGACGTCAAATGAGACCACCAGTTCTTAAATGAGTAGGTGTTTTTTTAAGGTGTCATCAAACCCTAAATACTCCACCCTCGTGATACAGTACACGCCAAAAGGCTGTTTGTAGTGTTTCGTAGTGTTGAGGTGTGTCGATGACCACTCTTCGTACATTCCGAAATGATGTCAAATGATACACACAAAAATGAGAGTAGGTTCCATATTTTTTGGGTGTATGACTGGTACACCCTATACCCTACACCTTAAACAACACCTTAGTACACTCCACATTCCCCCTCTCTCTATGAAAAATGGCCAAAAAACAGCGCTCTTTTGGTGTGTTTTTTTTTTCCCTTTTTTTGCTCCATTAGTATTAATTACATTGGAACGGAGAGAGACGCTTTAGAAGACGTGTGTGTGCATAAGACGACTCAGACGACGACTTTGTCATCAACGACGACTTTGACGACGAGGACCACCACGAACACCATGGGCCGCCCGAGGAAGACGACGACGACGACGTCTGCGACGGGAGGACGCGTCGTGGTAAAGGCGGGGGTCAAAATAGACCGCAGGAAAAAGGAGTTTCGGAACCTCCCGAAACCGAAGAAACGGAAACCGAATTACGGCCCGCCGTCGCACATACTGAAAGCAACCATCGACCCGAAGTTTGAAGAGATGCGACAGAGACGACAACAACAACAACAACAACAACCGACGAGCAGCAACAACAACGGGACGGAGGACGACGAGGAATTCGCCGCCGCCGGAGTCCTGGAACGCAAAAGAATGATGATGATGATGAGGGACCCAAAGGAAGAGGAGCTCAAAACAACACGCAAGGAAGAAGAAGAAGAAGAAGACGTTTCGGAAGACGCGCGGCGAGAGGCGGACGCGATGAGGATAAAAATATCGGGAGGAATGCACGAAGAAGACGCCAAAAACACGACGACGACGACGACGACGACGACGGAAGAGGCGAACCACGCGCGGCCAGGAACGCCCAAAGAGACGACGAAATACGAGGAGACGAAAAGAGAAGACGACGAGGCGTCGCGAGCGCAAGCGAGGAAACGAGAGGCGATACGGAAAGAAGAGGAGGAAATTGAGAGGCAAAAGAAAGACGACGCGAAGTGGAGGCCGGTGTGCTTGTCGAAACAGACGATGGCAAAAGGTATAGAACTGATGGACGACGGGAGGATGATGGCGAGTTCGCAGAATGGGTACAGGTGCGTGCAAGGGACGAGGGGAGTAGAGCCGGCGGTTGTGTGCGAGGAGGAATTAAAGGAAGATGGGAAAACGCAGACAACAGCGACGGCGAGATATTTCGAAGTTAAAATAGAACATTTAGGAGAGAACGGATGCGTTCGAGTCGGTTGGATGACCAAACGAGGCGAAATGAACGCGCCAGTTGGATTCGATAACAAAGGATACGGGTACCACGCGGAGACTGGATTGAAATACCACGAGGCAAGGTTAAAGAAGTACGGTGAACCGTACGGAGAAGGCGACGTGATTGGATGTTATATGTATTTAGATGAGAAAATAGTAAAGAAGAAGGAAGATTCGACAGCAGAGTTGAAAGAAAATGGTGATGGCGGTGATATCGACAGCAATGCTGTCGCGGACGACGAGGCGAAGAAGAAGCCGCCCTCGACTCCAGAACGAGGGGCATCCGCCAACAACAAGAAAAATAGGAAAGAAGAACGCTTGAAAGCGAAAGCGTTGGAGGAGAAAGAAATCCCGCCGAATGAAGGCAAAATTGTATTTTACAAAAACGGACAGTGTCAAGGCATTGCATTCGAGTCGTTGCGATCGTGCGTGCACCCAAAGAAACCAGAGTTGTCTGGGTACTTTCCAACAGCGGCGTTGTACACGACGCCGTTGCAAGATCAAGCGCAACGGGCGAGAGTGTCGTTTAATTTTGGCCCAGATTTTGCGTTTCCGATTGATCCGGAGAAGGATGGTTTGCCCAAGTGCAGGGGATTATCGCCAGATTTAGATCCGCCGAAACCACCGCCGGAAAAAATAGAAGAAGAAGAAGAAGCTGTGGCTCCGTTAGGGAGCGGCGAAGGAGCTACGAAACCGGAAGAGGAAAAGAAGGAACGCAAACAGTCAACGTCAAGAAGCGAGGACGAGAGAGGATCACCTCGAGCGCGTTCTAAAGATGAAGCGTGTGGAGTGTATGAGAAGCAAACCAAGAGAGAAGAGAATAAGGAGAACAGTGTAAAAGAAGAAGAAGATGTGGACGCAGTCATGGAGGAAGAGAAGGATGAAGAAAAAGTCAACGCCGCTTCCGAAAAAGTAGAAGAGAAAAAAGAAGCGCCGGCGGAGGTCAAAGAAGGAGAAGTTCAGGAATTTGGCATTCTCTCTGATGCGATAAAACCGGCGTGCTTTTCGAGAGGAGGAAAGGACGAGCCTGAACACGCGCGAGGTTTGGATGCTTATGTCGAAGCGAACACATTTCCTGTCCAGATTAAGCCCGAAGTTCCTGCCAAAGAGGATGAAGACGATGTCGAAGCAAAAGAACAGTCAAGAGCAGACGAGCTGGTGCCAACGAGAGATGACATGCAACACTTCTATGAAAACGGAGAACCCTTGGACGCCGATGACGACGGCACCAACATCGCCGCAAACAACAACGACGAAGATGGAACCATCGGCTACAACTGGCTCTCGGGGTAAGACGGATGATGCGCGACATTTTCATTCGCAAACGCGCCTATATTCTATATCGTATTAAATCGTATGCTACCTCTATTCCGTCATTCGACTCACCCTCACGCCTCTCTCCACGTTCTTCATCGCTCTTTTCTGTTTCTTTTTCAGTTTCGGATCGGTAAAAAATTGCGCGTACGCCAACTGCTTCGCCGAAATCACTCCTTTTTTCTCTTTTCCGACGCCGCCTCCTTTCACTTTCAGTATCTTCTTGTTTATCCCCAGGGAGACTCCCCACGCATTCGCTTCGTCGTACATTTTTTCGTGCAATTTCATTTTGTCGTACGTTTGGTCGTCGAATTCTTGCAGTGCGTTCGATGAATCGTCGTTAATCATGTCTCGTTCGAGCTGTTTTCTGCGCGAATCGACTATGGGTGCTTTCCCGGCGTTGAGCGCTTTTTCCAGCGCTAATTGTTTGGCGTCGAACGCTTTGGTTTCTTTTTCCGAGTTGATAACGACTTCGCGTCGCTCGGAACGGACGGATCGGCGACAATTAGCACGCGCGGATTTGCCCATGGGTATTCGTCTTCTTCTTTACCTCTCTCGTTCACTCTTGTTTGAGAGATTAATAAAATGAGGGCATGAAGGTGGCGGCTTGAAGACGTTTCGTCTTTTTTTGTACTTAGGTAGTATGTAATAAAGCGCGCGCGAACGTGTTGCTGTTACTGAAAGAACGCTATCGTCTACGAGTCTAACTCGGCCCAAACGGGAATTTTACGCACCGATTTCAACCCTACATCGCACAGATTAACGGAAACTGCGAAAATCGGCGCGCTGTCTTTCATCTGTCCCGAACCTCTCGGGACGTCCATAGAGCGGTCGTAGGCGTCGTATTTTTGGAGCGGCTGCTTTCGAAGAGGCGGGGGAGGTTGTCGACAACCGACGCCTCCCGGAATCAGACGGACGGCGATTATAATGGAAGCATCTTTGGCAATGGCTGAGAGAATGGCGTCTTGACATATTTTTATGGCATCTTTGAGTTCTTTTTGTTTTGAGGCGATGGCGATGCCTTTGTTGTTGGTGGCGGTGTTATAGCTTTCGACGACAGTATTGTACGCCTGACGAATGCTCGCCGGCGCTAACCGTCGCATGGCGATGTCTTCCTCGTCTGGACCGAAATAATCGTATGCGTTGGCCATGCGACCGTATTTTTGCGCACGAATAAGTCGTTTGAGCACACCATCCTGCTGTAATGCGGAAACGAGAAGTTCAAGGAATTCTTTCAGAGACACTCTACCCGCGAACGCTTCGGAAACAACGTTTGAGAATCTCTGTTTTGCGTTCGAACCACCTTTGGTCGCATCCCACAAAACTTCCCCACTTTTCGCCTCTCTCACTCGAAATGTATTCCTCGGCGTTTCAATCATGTGTTCCAACTCTTGCACGAGCTGCTTCTTCAACTTCTCGTGATCCACGCCGTCGGCCAAGGACCATATTTCGCAGTGCTCGAATAATTTTCGCGGGTCATATTCAGACGTTTTTCCATTGTCTCTGTTTGTCTTCACGTCGTACCTCAATTTCCCGTCTTGACGCGTCGTAAATCCGCATTTTGGTTTTATTTCAACCGCTAAAGCTTTCGGTCGAGCACTCGACCGCTTCCTCTTCGTCTCTACGTCATTACTCGTTGAATAGAACGGTATCCAATCGTAATTGCGCTCGCGAATGGCGAATTTTAGCGCGTCGGCGTCTCCATCTTCTTCTCTCGAATATCGCTTTATCTCTCCATCTTTCTCATCTATCTTCTCAAAGAAACCACTCTCTACTCTCACCAGCTTCGTGCACGACTTCACTCGAGATTTTTGCGCATCACTGAACAAAATGTTCCCTCTTCGTCCAGACTCGTCTCCGGCGAGTTCTCCCAAGGCAAATTGAATGTCTCTTTGGAGCACGTCGCGCGTACCATCGGGGACATCGCGACATTCTCTTCCGTTCGACCACACGAATCGATCCAAACCGTCGCCCCTCTTTCTTTTCCGTCGTCTCAGAACCATCTCATCCTCCTCTCCTTCGTCGTCGTCGTCTCCATCTTCCTCCTCGTCCCTCGCTTTCAAAGACGTCCCTTCCGCGTCTGGCTTCGACCCGTTGTGTCTCTTCCCGTACACCCGATGCGCCTTGCCTTCGCCAAGCGTTTGCCACAGCGCGCTGCTTCCAGACGACACAAACATCATCGACCCCGCACGTCCGCGACTACTACTACTTCTTCGTGCGGATTTTTTTGCGGATGTTATTATGGGTGTCGACGACGAAGGCGCATCATCTCAAAGCAAGCGCATCGCGTGCGCAAAGTGCATTTCTTTTCGTGTTTTTTTTGGTGCTCAATTTCC
>MDSZ01020826.1_pt1 | contig 22935 bp, 23 predicted proteins | sample 811201 | NCBI WGS metagenome assembly MDSZ01 (sample SAMN05326647, study PRJNA326480) | marine metagenome | isolation source: seawater | place: Indian Ocean: North | collected 2010 | reverse complement strand
TATAACTTATTTTTTCTGTTAGATATAAAACTAAAAATACATACTGAACAAAATACGGTTATCAGGCCAAGTCCGTATAGGCCAAAAATTGAAACTGATTGAGAGTAGCTTAATGACCAAGACCAACTATACCCTAACAAATTCCAAGGAAGACCGCTAAATACAATACTTCTTAAAAATTCAAATATTGCCCATAATGCACTAAAATAGAAAATTTTTGAATTGTTCTCACTCCATAAAATAGCATTAATTATTTGCATTAATCCAAAAAAGGTTGATAAGAAAAGTGGAAAAAAAATTAATATTAATGGTGCAATATAAAATAATTTTGAGTCGAGTTCTAATATAGAATTAGAAACCCAGTACATGCTTAATAGAAAGAAACCATATCCAAAGAAGATTCCGTTATAAAAAAAATATTTATAGTGACTTTTAAATTTTTGGAAAACATATTCATTCATTAGAAAGTAAATACCAATGGTTAATAGAGATAAAAAAGGAACTTTGAACGGCTCAAAACTTAGTGCAAATAATATTCCTAGAAGGAAATTTGAAACGAATATATAAAATTTTTTAGACGGAATAACTTCCAATAAATTCATTATCTTTTAGGTATTGACACTTTAACTGACTTTATTTTCATTGGATCTGCGTCCTTAATTTCAAAGGTAGTGCCAGAAATATGTTTTATAATCTCACCTCTTTGAGGGACTCGACCTGCAATAGAAAAAATTAGCCCACCCAGAGTATCAATATCCTCATTCTCATCCATATTTAAAAAACTTATATTGGTTATTTTTTGAAGCTCATCAATTTCAACTCTAGCGCTAGCTTCAAAAGTATTCACAGAAGATTTAATTAACATTGGAAGGTTTTTTTCATCGTGCTCATCCTCAATCTCACCTGTGATTTCCTCAATTACATCTTCAATAGTAATTAGCCCATCTGTACATCCATACTCATCAATTACAATTCCCATATGCAGTCTAGTCATTTGCATTTTAAGAAGCAAATCAAGTACTGGCATTGAAGGTGGAATTTCTAAAATATCTCTTTTCAAATTTTTAAGAAAATTATCTTCGATTTTTTTTTGATTTTGATAATTAACTAAATCTTTTATATGGATCATTCCAATAATATTATCTAGATTTTTCTCATATATAGGGACTCTTGAGTGTGCCTCTTTAATGAAAACCTCTAGCACTTTATCAAATCTATCATTAACTTCTACAGCACCAATATCAGCTCTTGGTATCATAATATCAGACGATCTAATGCCATCTATTTTTAATATATTTAGTAACATTAATCTTTCATGCTTAGAAATACCTTCTGCGTCCTTAAGATCACCATCTAGAACAGTTTCAATACTTTGCTTTAATGTATTGTTAGGAGTTTTATTTTTAAAAAAATTTTTTTTAAACAATCTATTTATCATTAACCATGCTTCACGATTTTAAATATTAAATTTTCAAATTTATTCATTGTCTTAAATTGTTTTTCAGTTGTGTGGTCATAGCCTAACAAATGAAGCATGCCATGTATAGTCATCTTACACAAGTAGTCATACTTACAAATTTTTTGCTCATTTGCCTCTTGTAAAAGAGTTTGATTTGATAAGACTATATCCCCTAAAAAAAAATTATCCTCACAATTTTCCTGCATTGGAAATGATAGCACATTTGTTACTTTATCTCGCTGTCTGAATTTGTGGTTTAATTCTTTTATTTTTTTATTTGAAGTTAAAAAAAAACTTACCGCAACATTAGAATGAAAAGTTCTATCAATTGCTCCTAAAGTCTTATTTACTGATTTGGAAATATAGTTCTTGTATCTTGGAAAGCTAGTTTTCCATTTCAATTCGTCAACGTTATATTCTATTTGGATCATTTAGTTAAGTTTTCTGATCGAAAAGGTCTTTAATTTCACCATCATAAGAATCATAGGCATTTATGATTTTTGTTACCATTTCATCACGTACTATATCTTTTTGCCCAAAATTAATCACTGCTACACCATCAATCTTTGACAAAATCTTTATTGATCTGAGTAAACCTGAATCACTTCTTCTACTCAAATCTGTCTGCGAAGGATCCCCTGTAACTACCATTCTTGAATTTTTACCACACCTTGTTAAAAACATTTTTATCTGATTATGGGTAGCATTTTGAGCTTCATCCAATATTACAAATGAGTTATTTAGGGTTCTTCCTCTCATGAATGCTAATGGCGCTATTTCTATTTCTGATGATTGAATTTTTCTTAAAGCTAAATCAGATGGAATTAAATCGTATAAAGAATCATATAAAGGCCTTAAATATGGATCAACTTTTTCTTTTAAATCACCAGGAAGAAAACCTAATTTTTCTCCAGCTTCAACAGCTGGTCTAGATAAAATAATACGATCAAATTTGTTTTCTAGTAATTGAGAAACGGCCGCTGCTACAGCTAGAAAAGTTTTTCCTGTACCAGCTGGTCCAATTGAAAATATAATTTGTTTTTTTTGTAATATTTCTAAATAAGAATTTTGTAGTTTACTTTTTCCAATTACATCTAATTTTGTTGTTTTAGTAATATTGATATTCTTTATATTTCTTTTGTCATTTAGTATTTGCATTCTTAAATTCTCCTGCATCATATTAGAATTGTTCTCGCTTTTATTATCTATTTTTTTATCATTGATAGTTTTAGTAATTGCACTTCTAAGAAGATTAATATTTTTTTTAGACCCCTGAACATTCAGTTGATTTCCTTTTTGAAATATTTTTAAGGATAAAATTTTTTCAAAAAAATACACGTTTTCATTGTTAACACCAAAAATATCTAGTGCTTCAGAGTTTTCTATATTGATAGTGCTTAAGTTTTTCTCTTGTTCAGAGTTTATTTTAATATCTCTATGAAGTAACTTATTTTTCAAATTTTAATTTAGAGTTAGCTTAACAACTAGCATATAAGTTCTTATGATTGCAAGTTGAAATATTAACATTTTTTACTTCTCCCGAATCAAGTTTTTTTGATTTAATGTAAACCGATTGCATGAATGGAGTTCTACCAAAAAAATATTCGGGATTACTTTTACTTTGATTTTCGACTAAAACGTCAACTTTTTTTCCGCAAAAACTCTTATTGAACTCAAATTGTATATTTCTTAATTTTTCCTGAAGAATTGAGAGTCTTTCTTTTTTTTCAGACATTGGCACCCTATCTTTTTCATCGTAAGATTTTGTTCCTGGTCTTGGGCTATAAATAAAGGAGTAAGACTGGGTGAATTTTATCTCATCAACTAAATCAAGTGTTTTAATAAAGTCGTTCTCTGTTTCACCTGGATACCCGATTATAAAGTCTGACGATATTTCAATTTCAGGATTTACAGTTTTCAACTTATTAATCACTGTTTTATAAAAATCAGCATCGTATTTCCTATTCATTTTTTTCAAAATCTCTGACGATCCCGACTGAACGGGCAAGTGAAGAAAAGGCATTAACTTATTGTTTGTAGAATGTAGCTTTATTAAATCATCGCACATATTTATTGGATGAGAAGTTGTATATCTTATTCTTTTAACATTATCATTTTTACTAATCTCCTCAATTAAATCAGCAATTTTTATCTTTCTCCCATTGTGAGAGATATTGTAAGCATTTACATTTTGACCAAGTAGAACTATTTCTTTTGCTCCATTATCAGTTAAAGATTCAACTTCTTTTAACAGAGAGTCTACTGTACGAGAGTATTCAGGCCCCCTTGTATAAGGTACAACACAAAAAGAACAAAATTTGTCACAACCCTCTTGTATGGTTATGTATGAAGAAACTCCTTGTTCTCTTTTTTGTTCAGTAAGGTAATCAAACTTTTCATTTACTATGAATTCAGTATTTAATTGTTTGGGATTACGTTTTAAATCATCAATCATTTGTGGCAGTAAATGGTAACTTTGTGGACCTAAAACTATATCAATTGATTTATTTTTTTTGAACATCTCTACATTTTCTGCTTGTGCAACACAGCCAACAACTGCAATAGTTTTTTCTTTTTTATATTTGCTGACTCTTCCAATATCCGAATAAAGTTTATGAGCAGCCTTATCCCTAATATTGCAGGTGTTAAAAATAATTAAATCAGCATTTTCTAAATCTTCATTTTGTTTTAAACCTTTATCCTCCAAAATTGATATGATCTTTTCACTATCGTATACATTCATTTGGCATCCATAAGATTTCACAAAAAAAGTAGAATTATCCATTTTAACTAACTTTAATTTTTTGATTTAAGCCATTTAATATTTTTCTTTCACAATAGTTTGCTAATTCTTTTCTATTTTCAAAATTTTCAATACGCATAAGTTTATGAAAAACAATATCTACAGTTATCCTACCAGATCTTAGAAAATTGGCCATAGCTCCAACCATAGATGTATCTCCAACCCATGCTATATTTCGTCTTAAATATATACCCATTGGTATATTATTTAACTTTGAATAGCATATTGAAATTGGCTGAATATTTATTTGGTTTTTTTTGTCAAACGCACACTCTAACATGGAAGATTTAAATTGTTTAATTCCATTTCCATCAGATGTTGTTCCCTCTGGAAATATTATAAAATTTTCACCATCTTGAAGTTTTTTTTGAATTAAGTGGTTATATTCAATTATTTTATTTTTATTTTCATTATCTATAAAAAAAGTATTACTTAGTTTTGCCAAAAAACCAAAAATTCCCATTTTTGAAACTTCTTTTTTGGCAATAAATCTTGCATTAAGTATAGTGCCTAAACAGATTATATCGAACCAAGATACATGGTTAGAAATATATAGAACACCTTTATTTTTTTTATTATGTTTCTTTGTATCAAAATTAATATTAATGCCGGTAATTATTTTAATCATTCGATAAAAAAATATTGGATATAGTTTTTTTAATTTAAAGCCTATGATGTTTGAAAGAATTTGTATTGGAATTGATATGATTATTATTAAAATTAAAAAAATTAAAATAAATAATGCTCTTATTATTGACATCTAACTATCTTTTTTTATTTTAATACCATAAAGCTCTAATCTGTGATCAACAAGTTTATATCCGAGAGATTTAGCTACTGAACGTTGAATGTTTTCAATTTCTTCATTGGTAAATTCATGAATTTCTCCTGTCTCAATATCTATTAAATGATCATGGTGATCACTCTCTATAGCTTCATATCTTGATCTTCCGTCTTTAAATTCATGTTTTTCAATAGCGCCATATTCTTCAAATAATTTTACTGTTCTATAGACTGTTGCAATACTTATATTCCCATCCTTTTTGTTTGCATTCAAAAAAATTTCGTTTACATCTGGATGCCCGTCTGTACTCATCTCTGTAATAACATCTGCAATAATATTTCGTTGCTCAGTCATTCTTAATCCTTTTTCCTTACACAATTTTTTTACGTCAATCATTTTGATCTCTTAATAGTAGTTACTAATATATAACGGTTTTGGATTAGTCTTATCAATCATATTATTTACTATAATTTCTTTTAATCCTCTCAAATTATAATCTACGTAATGAAAATTACCTTTTATTTTATTTAAATTACCACTCTCAATTATCGCCTCCAACGCGATATTATCATACACATAGTTTGTTTGACCGATGCATCTAAATTCCTCATTGTCAAAATTGACTAATCGTGCCTCATTTGTGGCCTTGTAACCACTAAATGTTTGCGTAAAATATTGATTATCTTTAAAATGCAAAAGTATACATTTTTTTTTAAAAAATTTTTCTTTTTGAGTTTTAAAATTTATTATTTCAAACTTAGATAATCCAAATACATTTATTTGCATTGTTAATTTAAGAGATTTCGCAAAGGTTAATGCCGATCTGACGCCCGTAAAACTTCCTGGTCCCGTAACAACATAAATAGATTTAATTTTTTTTATATTTATTTTTGATTTATTTAAAAACTTTTCTATCTCAAAAATAAATATTTCAGATATATTTTTTTTTGTCGCTAATTCTTTATTTATATAATTATTATTATTTACGACTGCTAATCTAAGTGACTGGGTAAAATCTAAAATAAGAAACATATTATTGCTATTTTTTACATATAGACTAAAAATTAGTTTGTATGAATAATTTTTTTTTTACTATTTTAAATAAAAGTTATTTTTTCTTTTTATTGATTTGTTTTTCTCACACTTTACCTGTTTTTTCTGAGCCAGGTGTTTCCGTATTTATGTACCATAGATTTGGGGAGAATAAATATCCCTCGACAAATGTAAGTGAAGAACAATTTCTATCACATATTGACTACGTTATAAGCAATGAAATTAAAATTTTCGAGTTGGAGGAAATAATTAGGATTTTGGAAAAAAATGAAAAATTTGAAAACAAGGCAATAGCATTTTCTGTTGATGACGCCTATAGCTCATTTTACCAAATCGCTTGGCCGGTGTTTAGAGACAATAATATTCCAGTCACATTATTTATATCTACTGACATAATTGATAAGCAAACAAAAGGGTATATGACTTGGGATGAAATCAAAATATTTATAGATGAGGGTGGAAGTGTTGGTCAACATACGTCGACACATTTAAACATGCCATTAAATAACAATGATGATATTAAAGAAGATATTTTAGACTCTCATAAAAGTTGGATTAAGAATATTGGCTTCATACCAGAACTATTTGCATATCCCTATGGTGAAACAAGCAATGAGGTAATTAATGTTCTTAAGAAATTTGATATTTCACACGCATTTGGTCAACACTCAGGAGTAATTTCAAGTTTTGATAACAGATACTACTTACCAAGATTTTCTCTGAATGAGAGATTTGGAAAAATTGATAGATTCGAGTTTGCTGTTGAAGCTTACTCTCTTGATATAGAAAATTTTTTACCTGTTGATATGTTTCTGACCGCTAATAGAAGACCATCCATTGAATTCAGCGTTGTAAACAATTTAAAAGGGAACTCTATAAATTGCTTTTCTAACCCAGGTGGCAAATGGGATGCTCAAGAAATAATAAATATTAAAAAAGATAGATTTCAGATTAATTTGAATGCAGATTATTTAAGTGGTAGAGCTCGATTAAATTGCACTACAAAAGTAGATGAACAATGGTATTGGTTTGGTTATCAATTTTTAGTTAAATAATATCTGTAATTAATGGCAACTGCTGATCAATATTAAGATTTTCAAAATCTTCAAAGTTGTTCATTTCAATAATATTTTTAACTTTAGTAATATAATCTTGCTCAATAGAATAATTAAATAAATATTCTGCAAGATAAGCGCCACTCAAATGTAAATTATTTGATCTCAATACAAATCTATTAATACGAAAATCATTGTAATGATAATTTGTATTTAGATTTTTCATATAAGATGCGACGGAATCTCCTAAGCTATTAAAGGATTTAATTTTATATATTGCGTCCGTTTCTCTTTCATTTGGAATTATCCCATTTGTTGTTTGGCCCCAAACATATTGTCCGAAAAGTGCATTACCTTCGTATGCAAATCTTGATGTTCCCCAACCACTTTCAATAACCGCTTGTGCGAGTGCAAGCGATACTGGGATCTCATCAACCTTAATTAACAAGGCATCTAGAGTAACTTCTTTATATTCTTCCATTAAATTTTTAATGAATTTAGCTTCATCGCGTGAAATGCGATTAAATTTATTTTTAATGAATTTTATTTTTTTATTTAGTAATGCAAGTTTTTTATTTTCTTGAACAATCAATGGTAAAGTTATTTTAATGAATAGTTCTTTTCTGTTTTCAATTGATTTAATACTTTTCAGATCTTTAGGCAAATTAACAACTCTTATGTTAGGAACAATCTTCGTTTCTCTAATTTGATCAACATGAAAATTATAGATAAGCTTGTTATCCTGAAGTGATTTTACAGTAAGTAAGTCATTTATTTGATAACTCTCTGAATCTTGCTCAGTAATTTTCAACGATACATTATTTTGGATTGTTATCTTTTGGTAGAAATTATTAGTAAATATTAGAGATGTTAAAACCGATAACACTATGAGCAATAAAATAAAATAGTATATTTTAAAAAGAAACTTAATGTTATTATCTTTTGTAATTAAAATATTCATTACTATTATATTACCTGCTCAACTTTTTTAAGTTCAGGAATACTATGCTTAAGCATATTTTCGATTCCATTTTTTAATGTCACTGTTGCACTAGGACATCCCGCACAGCTTCCTTTTAAGGCAAGATAAACTATTCCACCTTCATATTTTATAAAATTTACATCCCCACCGTCTTGCATAACTGCTGGTCTGATCTTGGATAATAAAATTTTATTGATTTTATGAACAACATTAAGGTCATCATAATCAAATTCAATATTGTCTAAATCGTTAAGGTTATTTTCTTTGTTGTCAATTGCTGGTAAGCCAGAATTAATATGATTTGAGATCACATGTAGTATTGAGGCCTTAAGTTGATCCCAAGTATATTCATTTTTATTAATTGAAATACAATTTTTATTAAATAAAATATTTTCTACCCCTTTTATTTTAAAAAGTTCATTGGCTAATAGTGAATGAGTAAATTCTTGAGATTTATTAAATTCGATAGGGCTTGAGCAAAGTTCATAATTATCAATTATAAACTTTAGAGAATTTGGGTTTGGTGTTGATTCGGTTTGTATAAACATATGATTAATAAAGTTATATAGATAGATTCACGAAATTTTAAAGTTTTGATGAAGTTATTTATTAAGTTACTGAAATTTAATTGATTTTTAATCTGATCTTGAAGCTAAATCATCAATTACATCTTCTGAAAGACCTTGAGGAATAATCACGAGAGGAACAGGTAATTTTCCTGATTTTTGACCAGCTAAAAGGGACACAAGAGGACCTGGCTGATCTGCTTCAGCCGCAGCAAGAACAAGAAATCTTATTGCGTTGTCTTCCTCAAGCGTTTCAATAATTTTTTCACTTATGACGCCCTCTTTTACCATTAGCTCAGGAACAATATCGGCAAAATCATTGATTACTTTAGACCACTTTTGTAATTTTTCTTGTGCCTTTTCTCTTGCCTCCTGAAGAATGATATCCTCGATTGATTGCCATTGTTGAGGATCAAATTGTTCTATAACATTTAATAAGATTACACCGCCCTTTGTACTTTGAGCACGCTTTGCGGCAAACCTTATTGCTACATTCAATTCTTTAGAGTCATCGACTATTACTAAAAATTTTGATCTATGTTTCATTTCTAAGCAATCCTACAATGTCATATACATCATTTATAGTTTTTTGGGCAACTTCATTTGCTTTATTTTGGCCATCCAGCAAAATCTCAAGAAGATATCCTTGATCTTGCATGAGTTTTTTGATTTCTGATGTTATTGGCTTCATTTTGTCTACAAGAACATCAGATAAATCAGTCTTAAAACTTGAAAAATTTTTTCCATTATATAATTCGATTAGCTTTTGTTTTTCAATTCCTGTGAAGCCTGAATAAATATTGAGTAAGTTATTAACTTCACTTAGTTCTAATACATCATCAATTTTTTCGGGCATTAAAGTATCGGCAGTTTTTGCTTTTTTAATTTTCTTTATAATTTGATCACTTTCATCTAAAAGATTAATTCTAGAATACTCTGACAGATCTGATTTACTCATTTTTTGATCTCCATTTTTGAGAGACATAATTCTTGAAATATCCTTGTCTATAATTGGTTCAGGAATTGGAAAAAAGTTTTCACAGTTAAAATCACGATTAAATTTCTGGGCAACATCTCTTGTAAGTTCAAGATGCTGCTTCTGGTCATTTCCTACCGGCACATGCGTTGCTTTATAGATTAATATATCTGCAGCCATTAAGTTTGGATAAATAAATAAACCCGAACTCGCATTTTCTTTGTCTTTACCTGCTTTATCTTTAAATTGTGTCATTCGATTTAACCATCCCATTCTTGTTACACAATTAAATATCCAAGCTAGCTCTGCATGGGCAGGTACACTGCTTTGATTAAATATTATACTTTTTGTTGGATTAATTCCGGATGCAATGTAGGTTGCAGCAACTTCTAATGTATTACTTTTTAGAGTCTTTGGATCTTGCTTTACAGTAATTGCATGTAAATCAACTATACAAAAAAAACAATTATAGTCATTTTGCATATTTACAAAATTTTTGATTGCACCAAGATAATTGCCTATATGTAGGTCACCAGATGGCTGAACCCCTGACAGAACTGTTTTATTTTTAATTTCGCTCATTTTTGTAAAATCTTTTTAATTTCAGAATATTTAAACGGCTTGTAAAATGAAACTAGAATAAAATAAAGTAATATTGAAGAAAGTACTGAAAATAAAAGAAATATAATATCGTGGTCTTGTGTTAAATTCACAAATATACTCAAATAGTTTTTTAGCAAAAATAAGTAAAGGCACATGATAAATGCGGCAATAATAATAATTACTACAGGTAGGATTATTTTTTTGCTAATTTGGTAATAATTATATTTTTTTAAATAAAGATTCATAAAAATCACACTAATCCATGCTGATATACTAGTTGCTATTGGAATTCCAACAAACCCTATATAAATAAATAAGATTATACTTAGTAAAGTGTTTATAACTAAATTAATAGCTGTAATATACATAGTGGGTTTAGCATTTTCATATGCAAAAAATATTGGTGAATATATTTTCATTAGAATGAATGCTACAAGACCCAAAGAATAAAATTTAAGGGCTTTAGCAGTAAATAATGATGATGTTTCATCAAATTCTCCTCTTTCAAATAGAACAGTAATAATTTGCTCTGAAAGAGCGAAGACTCCAAGAGATGCAGGAATAGCAAACAATAATGAATATATTAGAGTTTGCTCTATTGATGCTTGAATTTTTTCAAAGCTATCTGATTTTATCTTACTTGAGATTGAAGGGAGCATTGCAATGCCAATTGCTATTCCAATAAGTGCTAGAGGGAGTTGATAGACCCGATCTGCATAATAAAGGTATGAAATAGCACCACTTTCGAAAGAAGCAATTATTGTTCCTATTAAAATATTTATTTGTAATAATCCTGATGAAAAAAAACTTGCAGAAAATAATTTTATAAATCTCTTTGTGTAATCGGTATATATTTTTAAAGTAAAGAAAAAATATATCTTTTCCCTTGCTAGAGCGATTATAAGAAATGCAGTCTGAATTAGACCGGCTACTATCACACTCCAGGCTAAGAACATTAAGAAATCAGACTTTGTATAAACAGCGACGATCAGCGCAATAATCAACGTAATATTTAATATTATTGGAAGAGATGCTGACAACGCAAATTTGTTATGCGAATTAAGAATAGATGAATAGATCGATGAAATACTTATTAGAATTAAAAAAGGAAATATAATTCTAGAAACCCTAACTAATTCACTGAACTTCTCTTTATCATTTGTGAAACCAGGGGCAAGAGTTGCAATAAAGTATGGCATAAAAATTTCAACAATTAAAACAACTAACACTGATCCTATTAGGAAAGTCAAAAAAATACTTCCTGCAAATTCTTTTGACTCTTGTTTCAAGTTATTTTTGACAAGTTTGGTGTAAATAGGCACAAATGCAGAGTTTAATGCTCCTTCTGAAAAAATTCTCCTAAATGTATTTGGAAACCTGAAGGCAATAAAGAAAATATCCGCTATTACACCTGTGCCTAAGAAGTTTGCAATCAATATGTCTCTTAAAAAACCAAATATTCTACTTATTGATGTAAATAAAGAGAAAATAATTGAGGACCTTAAAACGTTCATATAAACATTGTTTATTAATCTATTTTGATTTAAATAACTTCAAATATAAAGGTTCATTCATTATATATCTTTTGAATTTGAAAAGCAGGTAAAAACCTATATAAAATCCAAAAAAAGAAAAAATGACAAAAAAAGATAGAGAAGAGCATTTTAGTGAGAAAGAAGCTTTGGTGTTTCATGCTCAAGGTAAGCCAGGTAAAATAGAAATTAAGGCGACCAAACCACTTGAAACACAAAGAGATCTTTCATTGGCTTATTCACCTGGTGTTGCAGCACCTGTAAACGCAATAGCAGATGATTTAAGCACAGTATATGACTACACAAGTAAGGGAAATATTGTAGCAGTTATATCTAATGGGACTGCAATCTTAGGTCTAGGAAATTTAGGTGCTCATGCATCTAAACCGGTTATGGAGGGTAAATCTGTTTTATTTAAAAGATTTTCTGATATTGATTCAATTGATTTAGAAATTGATACCGAAGATGCTGCTGAATTTATTAATGCTGTAAAATATTTAGGACCATCTTTTGGTGGAATAAACCTTGAAGACATCAAGGCTCCTGAATGCTTTATAATTGAAGATTCACTTAGAGAGATTATGGATATTCCAATTTTTCATGATGATCAACATGGCACTGCAATTATATCTGCTGCTGCACTTATAAATGCAATGGACCTAACTGGAAAAAAAATTAATGAAGCTAAAATCGTTGTCAATGGTGCAGGAGCTGCAGGTATTGCATGCCTTGAGCTATTAAAGGCAATGGGTATGCCAAATGAAAATGCAATATTATGTGATACCAAAGGAGTTATTCATACTGAAAGAACAGAAAATATGAATCAGTGGAAATCTGCACATGCAATAAAAACAAAATGCAGAACTCTCGAAGACGCAATAAAAGGAGCTGATATTTTTTTTGGTCTTTCAATTGGTAACATTATTAGTCAAAAAATGGTTTTATCTATGGCAAAAAAACCAATTATCTTTGCAATGGCAAATCCTGAACCAGAGATATTGCCTGAAAAGATTAAAGATTGTAGAGATGACGCGATTATAGCAACTGGAAGATCTGACTATCCTAATCAAGTAAATAATGTCCTTGGATTTCCCTATATATTCAGAGGCGCGCTAGATGTAAGGGCAAAAACAATTAATCTTGAAATGAAAATTGCTGCAGCTAATGCAATTGCTGATTTGGCAAAGGAAGATGTACCTGATGAAGTAGCCAATGCTTATCCAGGGAAAAGACCACAATATGGGCCAGATTATATTATTCCTTCTCCCTTTGACCCAAGGCTTATCAGTAAGGTTCCACCTGCAGTTGCTAAAGCTGCAATGGATACAGGGGTTGCTAGAAAAGCAATTGTCGATATGGAAAACTATTCCAATGAATTGTCAGCGAGACTAAATCCTTCAGCTGGTCTTCTTCAAAAAGTATTTCAAGATGTAAAAGAAAATCCAAAGAGAGTTATTTTTACTGAAGGTGAAGAAGAGGATATGATTAGGGCTGCAGTGATTTTTCTAAATAATAGAATGGGTACTCCAATTTTAATTGGAAGAGATGAAATAATAAAAGACAAAATGAATTCTATGGGTTTAGATTTTTTTGATCAAATAGAAATTCACAGTACTAGAAACAAAACAGAACATGATAGATATGCAGAACATATTTATCATCGCTTACAAAGAAAGGGGTTTTTGAAAAAAGATTGTTTAGACTTACTTATTAGAGAAAGGAATGTTTTTGCGGCATGTATGGTATCTCTGAAGGAGGCCGATGCGATGGTATGTGGGTTGACGAGAAGTTACGCTGCCTCACTTGAGAGCATAGAGTATGTTTTGGATCCAATACCTAACAAAACTATTCTCGGCTTAACTGTTATGCTATGTAATGGAAGAACTATTTTTGTAGCAGACTCAAATGTACATGATATGCCAAATGCTTCTCAGTTAGCCAATATTACACAGGAAAGTGCTGAAGTTGTAAGAGAAATCTTTGGGATCGAACCTAGGGCTGCGCTTGTCTCTTATTCAAATTTTGGTAAACCATTTACTGAAAGATCAGTATACATGAGAGATGCAAAGAAGATCCTTGATAAAAGAAACTTAGATTTTGAATACGACGGTGAAATGGGAGCAAATACAGCACTGAATGAAAATTTAATGAAACTTTATCCATTTTGTAAATTATCGGGACCAGCTAATTTACTTATCATGCCAGCGATTCACAGTGCCAGCATTTCAACAAAAATGTTGCAAGAATTAGGCGGGGGTACATTGGTTGGTCCTTATTTGGTTGGATTTAAAGAAAGTATTCAAATTGCTCCACTTGGAGCTAACGTTGCTGACATTGTTAATTTAGCTGCGCTTTCTGCTTTTAAAAGTTAAACTTCTAAAAATTTAGAAATTTCTCTAATTGCCTGCTTTGTTTCAGGTAGAAAACCAAAAATCTGCCATACGTGAGGCAAATTTTTATAAACACTTAGATTGACTTCATTACCTCCTTCCTTGATTTTAAGAGCAAGATCAAAAGAATCGCTATATAAAATCTCAATATCACTTACTTGGATCAATGTTTTTGGAAAGTCTGAATATTTTGCAAATACAGGTGATATAAGTGGATTATGATAATTTTGATTTGGCGCATACCATTCTTTCACAGTTTTTTTCATTGAGAGTGATGTATTCAACCAATTATCATATGATAAATATGGATCAGACTTTGAATTCTCTTTTATGCTTCTTCCCTCGCCAGTAAGATCGGTCCAAGGTGACAGTAAAAATAATTTTGATGGAAGTTTGAAGTTTAGTTCCTGTAATTTCAAAGTACAAACTAAAGATAAATTTCCACCTGCGGAGTCGCCTCCAAAAAAAATATTTTCATTTGTGAATCCTCTTTCTAATAAAGAATCATAACTACTAACGGCATCGTTGATCGCCTGAGGAAAAGAACTTTCAGGTGAAAGCGAATAATCAATTGCAAATATTTGAGTAGAAGTTGATTTAGCTAATGACATAAGCATATTTTGGTGAGTCTCGGGAGATCCAGCGACATAGCCTCCACCATGAAAGTACAGTATACATTTTTCGCTATCAAAGTTTTCATTTGTGAAATGTAATGTCCTAATTTTATTTAAATAAATTTCATTTGTAGTAATAGAAGAGTTAGTCTTATTAAAAATAAACTTTTGCAAAATTCTTGAGGCAAGAGGCGGGTCTTGATCTTCGTACCCCTCTTGATTCATCATTTTTCTAACTTCAATGTATGATCTTTCCTCAACTGGAGGTTGAACATTTTTTACATATCTCTTTAAAAGAAAATTAAGTACATTTGCCTGTATGCTCATAAAACATTAAAAATTGTTAATTTTTATAATTAAGTCTATCCCATATTACTTTAGATATATCAATTTTATGTAATTTTTTGATTTCTTGAATACATGTTGGTGACGTAACATTAATTTCAGTCAAATGTTTGCCGATGATATCTATACCAACAAAAAAAAGTCCCTCATTTTTTAGAAAAGGCTTGATCAAATTACAGATTTTCAAGTCATTTTTTGAAATTGCAATCGGCTTACAATTTCCTCCTACGTGAATGTTAGATCTAATTTCATTATTTTTAGGTACCCTTCTCAGAGCTGCAATAGGCTCACCATTAATTAAGATAATTCTTTTATCGCCATTTTTAATTTCTGGAAGAAACTTTTGAACTACGAAAGGCTCGTCAAGATCATTTATAAACCTCTCTATAATCTGATTAAAATTTTCATCTTTTTTATTCAATAAAAATATACTTTCACCTCCATTTCCATACAGTGGTTTAATTACGGCACGTCTATGCTGTTTTAAAAATTTATCAATTTCTTTTTTTGAGCGGGTAATGATTGTTGGTGGAATTACTTTATTAAATGATAACATTGAAATCTTTTCAGGTGCATTTCTGATTCCTTGTGGATTGTTTATCAATTTTGTCTTACCTTTAATTTGTTCAAGTAAGTGTAATGAGGATAGATATTCCATGTTATATGGAGGATCCTGTCTAATAAATATATAGTCTAAAGTATTAATTTTCTTTATTTGAGAGCTTCCCAAAGAAAAACTATTTAACTTATTATTTCTAAATTTAATTTCTTTAACAGAAGCAAAAACAAATTTATTTTTATAGGTAAGTGAGCTTGGCAGAAAACAAAAGTTTTTGTTATTTCTTTTTTGAGATTCTAGTATTATTGGCAAGGTGCTGTCAGTCTTAAAATTTAATTTGTCAATTTGATCTATCTGAAATCCTACATTCATATCTATTAAATCTCTTTAGATTTAATCGATATATAATCAATCACTTCTTCCACTCCAAACACTTCACTAGCAATTTGAATTGCTAAGTCTTTTTCCTGATCATTTCTTGCAATTCCAATTATATAAACAATCTTATTTACAGTCTCAATATTATAATTGAGAGAATTAATGCTCTCGTCTAGAATAAATTTTCCAGCAATCTTAGTGCTTATAACTAAATCATCTGCGAAATTAATAATATTATCAGAGTTGTCTATTTGAATTTCGTTAATAACTGTTTTTACCCCTTTAACTCCCCAAGCTATACGTGTAGCTTCAATTCTTAAGTCTATATTTTCTACTGTACCTGTGAGTAAAACCCTCGCTTGGGAAACTTCAACATCAACATTGAAAAAAAGTTTTTCACTTTGATCAAAATATGTATTTTTGATCATTGTTTTAATGATTGTATCATCTACAAACTCACCTATTGATCTCTCTTCTTTAGAAACAGTAACAACTTTTGCTGCTGTTCCGGTTATAACTTGAGCACAACTTATAATTGAAACTGACAATACAGAAATGATTACGGCATTGAGTATAAAGTTTGATTTCATATTCTTTACAATTATATATCAGTTTTTTATTTATAGTTATTTTTTTTAATCAATAATTGGTATACCATTCTTTTTGAAATTTTTAAGTCATTAGAAATCTTTTTTGATATCTCAGATATATTTAAACCATCATTCATTAACTTATAAGACAGCGATAATATCTCTTCAGGAGAAATTTCAGTTATGTATTGATTTTTTGATTGCTCAATAACTATTGTAATTTCACCAAGTATTTTTTGTTTTATTTTTAATACTTTAATTAAATCTGCAATACTTGAATTTATAACTTCTTCATGTTTTTTGGTAAGCTCCCGTACAAAAGTAATATTACACTCCCCAAGATACACTTTCACAAATTCTAAAGTTTTAATTATTCTTTTAGGTGATTCAAAATAGATAACTGGGCAGTCACTTCTTTTTAATACTTCGATTTCTTTTAAAGCATTTTTTTTTTGACGAGGAAAAAAACCTCTGAATGAAAATGACGTTTTGCTAAAATTTGATAATACTAAACTAGCTATTGGCGCTGAAGGACCAGGCAAAGAAAAGACTTTAATATTATTTAGATCACAACTATGTACTAAATCTGAACCTGGATCAGAAATAATTGGCGTGCCGGAATCAGAAATCAGTGCAACTGAAATACCCGTTTTTAATTTCTTAATTAACGAAGGTATGGATTTAAAAGAATTAAATTTGTGAAAAGGCTTTAATGGCGTCTTTATTCCGTATTTTGAAGTTAATTTTTTACTGGATCGAGTATCTTCACAAATAATTAAATCGACGCTTGATAGAATTTTTAGAGAGTTAATTGTAATATCGCTTAAATTACCTATTGGAGTTGCGACAATATACAGTCCATTTTCAACTTTTTTGCTCTCCAATAATCCAGTAATATAATCTAGATTTAATTTCATCTAATAATGAACCCAAAAAAATCTTTTATAATTGCTTTTATACTTTTTTCATTCTCAATATTAATAAGTTGTGAAACCACAAGTAATATTAATCCAAAAAATGTAACACATAATCATTCTTTAAGCACAAATAATAAAAATAAAAAAGATGACCTTTTAATCGTAGATTTAGGTGATGACAGTAATAAAGTTTATAATAATCAAACGTTGGTCATAGGACTTATGCTTCCTTTAAGTGGACAGCATTATCGTGTTGGACGATCTCTTTTAAATTCAGCACAATTAGCATTAGAAAAAAGAGGGAAGGAAAATATCATTTTTAAAATCATTGATACCGGTGAAGAAGAAAAATTGTTAACTGAGTTATATAATGTTTTAAATGAGGACATAGATCTTTTCATTGGTCCTATTTTTACAAATAAAGTTAATAGAGTAAGTCAAATTATAAAAGATGAGGGTATTCCTCTAATTACTCTATCAAACAATTCAAAATTAGAAGATGACGGCGTATACGTTTTTGGTCTTACTCTCGAAGATGAGATTAATAAATTGTTACACTTCTCATATAAAAACAAACTTTACAGATACGCAGTAATAACTCCAAAAAATGAATATGGTGATAGAATAAGAAAAGAGATTGAAAAATTTAAAAATCAGGATGCCGCACTAAAATTTAAGTACACTCAGTATGACCCGAAGAAACCGGATTTTTATGCTATTTCCAAAAAAGTCTCAAACTATGAAAATAGAAAATTAAACTTAGAAAATAAAATTGATCAACTATCTAAAAATGAATCAAGGAAGGCGGAAGAAGAGTTAAAGAAACTAAAAAAAATGGACACTTATGGTGAATTAGATTTTGAAGCATTAATTATCTTTACTCAGAATTATGAGGAATTATCAAATCTTAGCTCTATACTTCCATACTATGATGTTGACCCAAAAAAGATACAATATATGGGCAACTTTATATGGGGTAAAAAATTATCACTAAAAGAACCCGGCCTACAAAATGGTTATTTTACTTCTCTTAATATTGAACATAAAAAAAAGTTTAACGAGGAATATTCGATAATATTTAATTCTGAGCCTCATTCATTGGCGTCATTAACTTATGATCTAGTTGGTCTATTTAGCGCAATTCACGCGAAGGAAAACCATTTCGACATAGAAAAACTATTTAGAATCAATGGTTTTATTGGCACTAGTGGTCAATTTGTAATTGAGCATTCTGGTAAAATATCACGCGAACCAAACATTTATAAAATTAAAAATCAAAAGTTTATTTTGATAAATTAATTATTTTTAATCTCTAGGTATTTTTTTAATTTTTTAAATGCGATCGCTCTGTGACTTATTCTTTCCTTATAATTAAAATTCATTTGACCAAAAGTTTTTTTATAGCCAATTGGTACAAATATTGGATCATAGCCAAAACCATTTTTACCAACAGGTGGAAATTTTATATGCCCATGTATTTTACCTTCATAAACCTTTGAGTTATGATTTGGATAATAAATAGATAAAGCACAGCAAAAGAATGCTTTTCTTTGGATTTTGTTTGTTAATGTATTATCGATCATTTTTTTTTCTATTTTAGAGATCGCTCTTCCAAAGTTTTTTTCTTTGCCGGCCCATCTTGCAGAGAAAATTCCTGGCTGGTTATTTAAAGATAAAATACAGAGGCCGCTATCGTCTGCGATTGCTGGTAAACCAGATTTAATTGCAGCATTTTTAGACTTAATAAGTGAATTTTCTTTAAATGTATTACCATTTTCAACTGGTTCATTTATGTTGAATTTTTTTGCAGAAAAAACCTTGTATCCCAAAGGCTTTAAAAGAGATCTTATCTCTTTTACTTTTCCGTCATTGTGACTTGCGATCACTATTTCTTTCACACTTTTAGTCAAAGAGTATTTTTTTTTGTTTAAAAATTATTTCATTAATTCCAGTTTTAGCAAGTTTAAACATGGTATCAAATGATGTTTCTGAGCAAAGTTGTTTTTCAGAGGTCATTTGTATTTCAACAAGCTTACCACTTTCAGTTATAACAAAATTTGCATCTACATCAGCATTTTGGTCTTCCTCATAATTTAAATCTAAAAGGGGTTCACCATTTACAATCCCACAACTAACTGCGGCAATGTTCTCACTTATTGGATTATTTTTGATAATCTTTTTATTAAGCATATAATTGATGCAAAGTTGCAATGCAACAAATGAGCCTGAAATAGAAGCTGTTCGGGTCCCTCCATCAGCTTGTATAACATCACAGTCTATTATGATCTGTAAATCTTTTAACTCCCTTAAATTTATTACAGATCTAAGAGATCTACCAATTAATCTCTGAATTTCTTGTGTTCTACCTGACTGTTTGCCTCTTGTTGCCTCACGAAACATTCTCTCAGAAGTTGATCTGGGTATCATTCCATATTCTGCAGTAACCCAACCAGAGTCTGAATTCTTTAACCATCTTGGTACATTTCTATCAAGAGATGCACTACATACAACGTGTGTATTGCCACACTTTATAAGACAGGACCCCTCGGGATAAGGGGAAAAATTGGCGATTATTTCTATATCTCTTAATTGATTTATATGCCTATTCTTTCTCATTTGAATTTTTAATTATACAATGTATTGACGAAAATAATATAGATCATTACATAAACAACAAACGCATTTTTGCTATGGCTAAAAATAAAAACAAAAAGAATTTAGATCAAAAAACTAACAAGACAGACTTACCTCCTGAAATTGACTCAAGTGAAACTAAAAGTGAACTTGATGATAAAATTAAAGAGCTTGAAAGTAAGCTTTTAACTAGTCTTGCAGATAATGAAAATCTCAGAAAAAGGTTTGATAGAGAGAAAGAAGATCTAAGCAATTACGTTATTTCTGACTTTGCAAAAGAAATACTTTCTGTACTTGATAACTTACAAAGGGCAATAGCCACAGCCAATCTTGATGGTTTAGAAGAGAAATCGAGTGGCTTAGCACAATTATTTGAAGGTATTGAACTGACTGAAAAACAAATAATATCGACTTTTGAAAAATTTAAAATTGATCAAATTAAATCTCTTGGTGAGCAGTTTGACCCTAATTTGCACCAAGCAATGTTTGAGGTTGAAAATGATGACCAAGAGACTGGAACAATAGCCGAGGTAGTTCAAGAGGGTTATAAAATTGGTGAAAGACTACTCAGGCCTGCTCTTGTAGGGGTTGTTAAGAAAAAAATTGACTAAAATCAATAAGATAGACTGAAAAAAAAATTTACGTGATTCAACTCTTTTTTTGTGGAGGGGGTTGCAGAAGCAAATCAACTACCCATATATATTGCAAACATTTATATAAAAGTATGGGAAAAGTAATAGGTATAGATTTAGGCACAACTAATAGCTGCATATCAATAATGGATGGAAAAGATCCCAAAGTTATTGAAAATGCAGAAGGTTCCCGTACGACTCCATCTATAATTAGCTTCGGTGGAGATGACGAGAAATTAGTTGGGCAACCTGCAAAAAGGCAAGGTGTAACAAATCCTGAAAATACATTCTTTGCAATCAAGCGTTTAATTGGTAGGTCCTTTGAAGATCCGATGGTTAAAAAAGATGCTGACATGGTTCCGTTCAAAATAATTAAGTCCGAAAATGGAGATGCTTGGGTTGAGTCTGGCTCTGAAAAATATTCACCATCACAAATTTCAGCTTTTGTTTTACAGAAATTGAAAGAAGACGCTGAAAGATATTTGGGAGAAAAAGTGGAAAAAGCTGTTATTACTGTTCCCGCATATTTTAATGACGCCCAAAGACAAGCAACAAAAGATGCCGGTAAAATAGCTGGTCTTGAGGTTGAGAGAATTGTTAATGAGCCAACCGCAGCGGCACTTGCGTATGGCCTTGACAAAAAAGATGGGAAAACAATTGCTGTATATGACTTAGGTGGTGGAACTTTTGATATTTCAATTCTAGAAATTGGTGATGGTGTATTTGAAGTTAAGTCAACAAATGGCGATACCTTCTTAGGTGGTGAAGATTTTGATACACGTCTTTTAAATTATCTTGCTGAAGAATTTAAGAAGGAAAATAATATTGATCTGACTCAGGATAAGTTGGCACTTCAAAGATTAAAAGAGTCTGCAGAAAAAGCAAAAATTGAATTATCTTCAACTTCTCAAACAGAAATCAATTTACCGTTTATAACAGCAGATCAATCAGGCCCTAAGCATTTAAATATCAAAGTAACAAGAGCAAAACTTGAAACCTTAGTGGATGATTTAATTGAAAAAACAATTAAGCCTTGTGATGCAGCACTTAAAGATGCTGGATTGAGCGCTGGAGAAATCGACGAGGTAGTATTGGTTGGTGGAATGACCAGAATGCCAAAAGTGATTGAAACAGTAAAAAACTTTTTTGGTAAAGAGCCTAATAAGGGTGTAAACCCAGATGAAGTTGTTGCACAAGGCGCGGCAATTCAAGCTGGTATTCTTCAAGGAGATGTAAAAGATGTACTGTTGCTTGATGTAACTCCATTATCCCTTGGTATTGAAACACTCGGAGGTGTATTTACAAAACTAATCGACAAAAATACAACAATTCCAACAAAGAAAAGTCAGGTATTTTCCACTGCTGATGATAATCAAACTGCAGTTACAATCAGGGTTTGCCAAGGTGAGAGAGAAATGGCAGCAGACAATAAGCTTCTCGGTAACTTTGATTTAGTAGGTATTCCGCCCGCGCCAAGGGGTGTTCCTCAAATTGAAGTAACATTTGATATTGATGCCAATGGAATTGTTAATGTATCTGCAAAAGATAAAGGTACTGGGAAAGAACAACAAATTAAAATACAAGCATCCGGTGGTTTAAGTGAAGAAGAAATTGAAAAAATGGTGAAAGAAGCTGAGGCTAATGCTGAAGCGGATAAGAAAAAACGAGAGGGTGTTGACGTCAAAAACCAAGCCGACACTATGTTACACTCGGCAGAAAAAAATCTTAAAGAATTTGGTGATAAGGTATCTGAGCAAGAGAAGAACGCTATTGAAAATGACATTAAAACTCTACAAGAAGCCGTCGCATCAAATGATACTGATAAGATTAAAAGTGGACTTGAAGCTTTAACTCAATCTTCGATGAAATTAGGTGAAGCAATGTATAAAGCCCAACAACAAGATGCTCCTAATCCAAACGAACCGCAAGAGAGTGCAACAGGAGGTTCTGATCAAAATAACGAGAAAGTTGTTGATGCTGAATTCGAGGAAGTCAAAGAAGATAATAAGCAATCGTAAGCAGGTAAGCTTATGTCAAAAAGAGACTATTATGAAGTTCTTGGC
>MDSZ01146447.1_pt1 | contig 22936 bp, 20 predicted proteins | sample 811201 | NCBI WGS metagenome assembly MDSZ01 (sample SAMN05326647, study PRJNA326480) | marine metagenome | isolation source: seawater | place: Indian Ocean: North | collected 2010 | reverse complement strand
TCGTGAAAACCCTCAGCGCCGATGGTACTTTGTCTTAAGGCACGGGAGAGTAGGTCGTTGCCGGGCCTTAAAATCACAGTTTAGCTTTGACGCGGGGTGGAGCAGCCTGGTAGCTCGTCAGGCTCATAACCTGAAGGTCGCAGGTTCAAATCCTGCCCCCGCAACCAAAACCAAAAACTTCTTTTGTTATGAAGATCAATGTATTACATTCAGATAAGATTGAACAATCCACATTCTCATTTTTATTTCCACTTCTCAGATTAAAGTATCAACTCTTAGAAAGTGGTTATAAAATTGAATTTTTCCAGAATTTATTAAAAAAAAAAATATTTGAATGCGATATCCTTTTCATAGAAAGCAAGTATCTCAAAAACTTAAGTTCAAAGTGTAATTCAATATCTTTAGAAAGATTTTTCTTAAAACTTAGGAAGAAAATTAATAAGATTTTTTTTTTTTGATAATTCAGATAGCTCCAGTTTATTAAATTATGATGTAATTGATCATGTTGATTTATATTTTAAATCTCAAATCTTAAAAAATTCAGAAGATTATAAAAAAAAGATTTATGGTTGCAGACTTTACTGTGAATACTATAAAAAAAAATACAATGTAAGAGATGAGGAAAATAGCTACTCATCACCACTAAAGAGCGATCAAGTTAAAAAGTTAAGATTATCTTGGAATTCTGGGTTTTCTGATTATTCTTTTTATGGACCAATCACAAAAAAATTATATTCAATTTTTCCTTTAGATTTTTTTTTGTCTGGCCCCATCATAAAAAAAAAAGACACAAAAACTTTAGACATTAATCTTAGAATGAATTTAAAATATTCAAGAAATACAATTTCTTTTCATAGAAATAAGATGATTGAGCTTTTTGATAAACCTACTCATAAAGTTAACAGATTAAAATACTTTAAAGAATTACACAATAGTAGGATTGTTCTTTCGCCCTTTGGTTGGGGTGAAATAAACTACAGGGACTTTGAAACATTTCTTTATGGTGCTTTACTTGTAAAACCAAATATGGATCATATGACAACTTGGCCAGATTATTATAAAAAAAATAAAACATACATCTCAGTTGACTGGTCTTTTCGCTCGTTAAAAAAAGAAATCGAATATATTTTAGATAATTACACAATATTTAACGAAATTTCTATTACTGGTCATGAAAACTATCTAAAATGGAAAAATAAGGAATTTTTAAAGCATGAGTTTTTAAAAAGATTTAAAAATTTTTTTTCCTAATACTATCTTTTTTTAAACAACCACCAAGTTACATTATCCTGTTCAGTAACTTTTTTCCAAAAAAAACCATAATCCACTAGCTCTAAATTTTTAAAATTTTCCATGTAAAGTGAACCATAATCTCTTTTAAATAAGAGGTCCTTTTTACCTCGGTATTTTATAGTTGTGGTTGTAGGATTAAAATATTCAATGCACAATATAAACTTTTTACTGACTCTGTTAATTTCACTCATGGCTCTTATAATTTGATTTTCAGGTATGTGTATTAATACTACCGAAGTAAAAACAAGATCAAAAAAATTATCAGAAAAGGGTAAGTCAACAACAAAGGCATTTTTGAGGTTTTCTTTTTTTAAGACTTTTTTCTTAACAATTAATTTTCTCGAAGATTCATTTGGTTCAATAGCAAATAACTCAGCATTTGAAATGTTTTTGAGAGCCCTTAAATTTCTTCCCTGATTACAGCCAACCTCTAAAATATTTTTAAAATTTTTAAGTTGAGTTTTTTTGAAAATTTTAAGAAATACTTTTTCACAATCATTAATAATTTTTTTATTGACCGAATTTCGTTTTGTATATTGATTTCCAAATAAACCAGTCCATGTTTTTTCTTGATAAGTAAATTTTTTTTTTAACATTTCACTCCGATTAAACTTTTCTGTTTAATTTTTTGGTTAATTTTAAAGATTTCAGGTTTTTTTGCTAACAGATTTTTAATATCTTTGTAATCAAATAATCCTTTCTCTTTTTTTAAGTATTTATAGGCAATTTGAGACATTTCTAAATCCTCTGGCGTATCGACCACAAGCCTTATATGTCTTAAATTAGGGGTTGATGATAAAATAATAGAATTGAATTTATCTGGATTTTTCCAAAAATATGGTGTTACGTGCTCTAAATATGATTTACTCAAAGGTAGTTTCATAAGCTTTGAAAGTGATAATGTTTCGAATATTTCTGTTTCAAAGCCAATAGGAAACCCTTGAAAAGAATCCAATCTTGCATATTCAGCGTTATTTCTTTTATATATATTTAGTAAGCTACTTGAAACTTTTGGGTCTATAAAGGGGCAGTCAGAGGTTATACGCATTATTGTTGTTAAGTCATTTTCTATCGCAGCATTGTATGTCCTTGACAGGACATTTTTTTCATCTCCCTTGAATAACTTAAGTGGTTTTTTAACCTTAAACTTCCATTCATTTATATTTTTTTCTATGACCTCATTTTGCTTGGTATCAGGAATTGCAATAACGATTTTATCAATATTTTCTATTTCCTGACACCTTTCAATTACTCTAAAAAGAATAGGTTCTCCATTTAAGGGCATTAATATCTTTCCCGGTAAACGTTCAGAGTTTATTCTGGCTTGAATTATTACTCCAGATTTCATTGTAAAATTTCTTTTATTAGCAGGTTGATAATTTTAAAATTAACAAATACCGAGCTGACTCTTGGTTTATCGTCACGTTGGTTAATTTTAATTTTAAATTGTTCAAATTTTGAGTTATTTTTTATTGCCTTTAAAGCCACTTTAGTACCATAAGCATTATAGTTAAAATCTTCTAAATAGTTAATACAAACTTTTCTTGAATAAAATTTAATTCCGCTAAAAATGTCATTTATCTTGTATTTTTTTTTTAAGTAAAAATTAAAAATAATCTCTCCCACTCTCTGTCCTTTTTCCCTGTTTCCAATTAAAAGGTCTAATTTTTTTTTTTTAAAAATATGAAGCATTTTAGTGACATCTTCCGATTGATGCTGAGAGTCTGCATCAAATGTACAAAGATATTTATATCCTTTTTTTATACCATATTTTATTCCTTCAAACACTGCTAAATCATACCCTAAATTTTTCTTGTTTTTAATGACACAAATATCAAATTTACTAGAAATTTGAAAAGTTTTATCAGATGAAAAATCATCAACAACTATAACTGAACCAATTTTAATTAATTCAGAAATTACTTTTTTTATAGTTTTTTCTTCATTGTAAGCTGGTATTACTATACCAAGGTTTTTATCTTTCATATTTAATCTTAAAATTAAGAGATTTGATTTTTAAAAATACATTCCCCTTTAGTCAAATTTTGTAATAATTTTTTCCCGACTAGGTTTTTTTTTTCACATGCAGAGAAAGAATTTTCAAGACAAGGTCGAAGTGGGATAATATCTTTTTCAGTTATGATATTCTCTTTCGAAACATTCCTTGCAGCATAAAAACATCTTCTTTGAAGGATAACAGTATCAGTTTCGTTTCTTTCAATTTTTTTTTCCCCATCTCCAATTGCTAACAAAAGTCCTTTCTTATTATCAACAAGTTCAGATACAATTTTCAGTTTTTCATCAAAATTTGAGGATGAATCTACGTTTTCTTCAATTTGTCTGCTTTTTTTTACCATAATCTTCCAAGATGAAGGAGTCATTGAAAAAGGATGATCGGGACCAATATCTTCATTTTGCAATGTAAAATGTTTTTCAACTGCTTTTACTCCATATAAACCTATAGCTCCCAAAACAGTAGTATCACCATGAGTATGATCAGAAAGACCCAAAATTGAGTTTGGAAAATTTTCCTTATATTTTTCCAACACCTTCAAATTAATACAAGCTAATCTTTCATTAATTGTTTCATCTGAATCTTTAGCTTTGGCAGTATAGTCGGTGTTACATTGCATGATTATGGTTTTGTTATTTTTTACTAAAGACATTAATTCTATAACTTCATGAAATTTTGAAGCACCTGTTGCAAGAATAAGGATCTCATATAAATCTGCCATTAGGCTTATATGTTCATGCCATGTTATTTCTCCAGAACCCATTTTCATTACAGAAATTTTTTCAGATAATAATTTTGTAAAGTGTTTATCATAAGAAGCTGTGAAATATTCTATTTTATTTTTTTTACATTCTTGAATTAATTCGTCTGTCCATTCCATAGGTAATTCAGCATCTTTATATGTTTCAAAAATTGTTTTTTTCCATTTTGATTGATGTGAGAATTTTTTTCCTAGTAATTTAAATCCAATATCAGAGACAATAGTTTCTGCGGTGAAATTTTGAAATTTTGCTGAATCTGCTCCTGATTCAGCAGCAGCATGTATCAATTCCTTAGCTTTTATAATGTCACCGTCATGATTTGCAGCAATATCAGCTATAAAATGGCAACGTGGATTTTTTGTTTTAAATAGATCTGAAATTTTCATGATATTTTTTTAATTTCTTCATTTAAATCTGGTAACAATATATTGTAGTCATTTGAGAATTTATTAACATTCATTCTTACGTCTTTCGGTCTTTTTGCTCTATTAAAAAGTTTATCGGAAGTGATAACATTAAGATTTTTTGTAGATAAATTCAAATGATTTGCAATTTTTAAAGCAAATTCTGCCTTACTCATGCCATTTCTAGAACCAAGATTATATGTACCTCTTAGTCTTTTTTTTTTAATAATGTTACAGATAATTTCTGATAAAGAACTTAAGTGAAGAGGGGAAAAAAAAATATCACTAAATATGTTTATTTTTTTATTATATTTTAATGCATTTATAAAAAAGTCACTTAAACTTTTCCTTTTGACTAAAGAATTCCCAAAAAAATTAGTCCGTAGAACAACAGAATTAAATTTCTTCAAACTTATTTTTTCACCTTCTAATTTTGTTCTTCCATATATATTTATGGGCTCAATTTGGTTTTCATAATATGGCCCTTTTATTCCTGGATAGACTTGATCAGTAGAAATTTGTATTAAATATTGATCTAATCTTAAACATTGGATTATTTCATAAATGTTAAGTGCATTTAATTTTCTTGCAGTAACTGGTTTTTGTTGACAAAGATCAACGTCTGTTAGCCCAGAAAAATTTATTATAACATCAATGTTTATCTCCTTGAGTTTTCTCTTTAGAGATTTTTTTTTTGTAAGGTCTAAGTCTTTTTTTTTAAAGGAATAAATTTTAATTTTTTTGTCAAAGGAAACATATTTTGAAAAAAAACTACCCGCAATTCCAAAGCCTCCAATTAGTAGTACTTTTATTGACATTATTAAAACTTTTGAATTAGTTTTTTTAGATTTTTGATTGATAACCAATCTGGGTTTGTTTTACTGTCATAAAAAAAACCATCACATAATTTTTTTCCTTTCTCATTACCATATTTCACCTTTAGATGATCATGTGCAAAATCTTGGAAAATAATAAAAAACTTTTTGTATTCTAACGTTTTATTTGATTCGTCACTTGGAACCATTATTTCATGTAACTTTTCTCCGGGCCTTTTACCTATAATCTTAAGACTACATTTAGGACATATAATTTTGGCTATATCAATTACTTTTAAAGAAGGAATTTTAGGGATAAATATTTCCTTTCCTTTCATCAAGCTTAAACATAAAGAAACAAATCTTACTGCTTCATCTGTAGTTATAGCAAACCTAGTCATTTTATTATCTGTGATTGTTATTTGTTTATTTATCGCTTGTTTTTTAAATATGTTAATTACACTTCCTCTTGAGCCAAGAACATTGCCATATCTAACAACAGAAAATTTTGTTCCATTTCTTCCTGATAGAGCATTTGCTGCAATAAACAATTTATCAGAACAAAGCTTTGTTGCACCGTATAGATTAATTGGGTTGACAGCCTTATCCGTTGATAAGGCGATGACTTTCTTAACACCTTTATCAATTGATGCATTTATAATATTTTCAGCACCATTGATATTGGTGTTTATACTTTCAATGGGATTATATTCAGCTGCTACAACTTGTTTAAGTGCAGCTGCATGGACTATAATATCAGTATCAATTAAAGCTCTTTGTAATCTCCCTTTATCTCTAACATCACCTAGAAAGAATCGTATATTATCATTACTATATTTTTCTTTCAGATAGTACTGTTTCAACTCATCTCTCGAAAAAATTATTATTTTCTTTGGTTTATAATTTTTAACTAAATAATCCAAAAAGGCTGTACCGAAGGTTCCGGTACCACCTGTTATCAAGATTGATTTATTATTAAAATTATCGAAATGATTTTTCAACTTACTATTTTTAGTTAATTTTTAAAGCTAAATATAAATTTTCAATTTCCTTAACATGTAATTTAACAGAAAATTTATTTTTTGCTGTTAAAAAAGCATTTGAAACGATTTTTTTTTTAAGGTCCTTATTTTTTGTAATTTTTAAAATATTTTTGACATAACTATTCACAGAATGTGTAGGTGATAAAAGACCATTAAAATTGTTAATTATAATATCTTTATGTCCTCCTTCATCTGAAGCTATAACTGGTATCCTAATTGACATAGCTTCTATAATTGTTCGTCCTAAAGCTTCATGTTCTGCCGGAGAGATTAATATATCAACTGATGATAAATAACTATGAATAGGAAATTTCCTTCCTATAAATTTAAAATAACTATTTAGATTATTTTCTTTTATTTTATTTTTTAGAAGTACGAAAGCATCTGAATTTGTTGATCCAATAACTAAAAAAATAAAATCTATCTTTTCTAATAATACTTTAGCAATCTCAACAAGAATCAGTGGGTTTTTTTGTAATTTAATTGGGTTTGAAACAAATCCAATTATTAATCTCTTTTTACCTAGAGGTTTTTTTTTTTTTAATTTCAATAACTTTATAGGGTTATAAATCTTTATGGTTTTATTTTTGAAAAAACTTGGAACAAGTTCAAAATTATAGTTAGAAATTGCAATTATTTTATCAGTAAAAATTTCAAAGAGAGTCATTATTTTTGATCTGTCTGTATTTCTAAAATGTTTAATAAAAATAGCACCGGATAACTTTGCAGGAATGGCCCAAATAATGTGCATTAAGTTGTCATTAGAATGGATTATATCAATTTTATGCTTTCTAATAAGTTTAATAAGAAGTAATGATCTTAAAATTAAAATAAAAATATTAGAACGCTTTATTGGGATGTTTAAATAGAAAAAATTTATTTTTTTTTCTTTGAGATATTCATAAAAAATTCCTTTCTGAAATAATATAATAATAGGATTAAACTTTTTTTTATTTAATTTATCTAAAAATTGTATGAATGAAATTTTACTTCCTCCCATATTATTACCCTCAAATGGGTAACAAATATTTATTTTTTTATGCATTCTGATTTTTAATTTGATAATATAATTGATGTTAATTAATTAGGTTGATCAGTAAATACTTTAGTGTCTCATTTAAATCTTGGAATTATCACATCGAGTTTTCTTCCAGCAGTAGGTGGTGTTGAAATAAGTTTACACAATTTAGCTTCAAATTTAATTGTAAATAAAATAAATCCTATTGTATTTACATCTTACACCCATGCAAAAAAATTAAAACAATATAAAATTAAACTACCCTATAAAGTGGTTTCTTTACCTCCAAAATTTTTTGGTACTTTAGAGTATTCTAGCAATGCTTTTTTTTCTTTTTCTAATTTTTATTTAAAAAAAATTATAAAAAAACACAAAATTAAAATCTTCTATGGTCTTTTTGGTTATCCTGTAGGAGTTATGCTTGGAAATTATGTTGAAAAAAACTTCCCCAATCATATTCCTTCTGTTTGTAGATGTGTAGGTGAGGATATACAAATCAACAAAGATATTAATTATGGGTTAAGAATCACAAAAAAAGTTGATCGTTTAATTAAAACTAAACTTAATCAACTAGATTTTTTAGTTGCCTCGTCTAACACCATAACTAAGGAGTACAATAAATTAAATATTAAGAGTAGTAAAATTAAATTAATCCCCAACCCTGTAAATATTAATAAGTTTAATAAAAAAAAAAAAACTTAAATCAACCTTTAATTTTTTGTGTTTAGGAAGATATCACAAAAAAAAGAACTTTGAATTTGTAATAGACGTCATTAATTCGATTGATAAAGGGTGGGTTCTTGACAATAAAATAGTATTTTATTTTGTTGGTACTAATATTTCTAATTTAGAAAATTACGGAAAATTCAAAAAACAAAGATTTATTAAAATAATTGATACTCAAATTAACAATAAAGACTTTAGAAATTTCCCAAGCCAAAAAATAATAAATTATTACAAGAATTCTGATTGCTTTTTAATGCCATCAATATTAGAGTCTTTCGGTAATGTGTTAACGGAGGCAATGGCATCAAGTCTTCCGATAATATCATTGAGATCTCCTGGATGTATTGATGTTTTAGATAATGGAAAATTTGGACAAATATTAAAAAAAAACTCGCCCACCGAATTAGTTTACTTTATAAAAAGAATAGTAGATGATAAGTTTTTCAGAATGAATCTAGTAAAAAAATCAAAAGCTGGAGCAAAAAAATATTGTGTAAAATCTATTTCAAAACAATACTCAACTTTTTTTAAAAAAATTGCTAATGTCTAAAAATAAGGAACAGGTAATTAACTTTAGCAAAGTTGAGCACAGTGGGTTCCAACATTTTTTTTGGCCAGAGACACATAATGAAAGCTTATCATTCAGAAATAAATTAAATAAGGAGCTATTTAATTATTTATACTCGCAAAGAGATACCTCGTTACTTTATTTATCTCATTATCATTTATTAAATGAATGTACAACAGTTTTTGATTTACATTTATTGGTTAATAGTTTTAAAAAAAAAAAAATCTCACTAAAACCTTATACAAACAATTCACTATTATATTTTATTCAAAATGATATGATGCCTAGTAGTAATTTTTTTGTTAATAGTTTGATTGGACTTAGGGAAAAAAATTTTAATTTAAAAAGTTATTTAAATAAAAATTTTTCTCGAACATCTAGTATTTATAGAAAATTTTTTTCAAAAAAAAGAATTGAACCTTTTAAAATTAATGTTTTCAAAAATATTTCTTCACTGACTATTACAACTAACTTCAGTAATTTTATGTCAGATTATTCAATAGAGCAGGGTAATGAAATTTATTACTATCCTATTGATTTTTTTTTGGGAAGATACACAGATAAAATAATTAATTATTATAACCCAAAAACTAATAAAAATATAAATGAGTTAGTAAATGATATTTTTAGTCAAGAAAAAGTAATTTTAAAAAAAAAAATAACTTTATATTTAAACAAAATTACAAAAAAAATTGATAATTATCTTTTTTTTTCGCGAGAAAAAATCATTAATGAAAAAAAAATTCCCAAGAATTTTTGGAGAGTAAGTGGAAAAAATTTAGGAAGAGCTTTGCTTAGTAAAATTGTTAGAGATAATGGTGGAGAGGTTACTGGTTTTGATCATGGATACGGGCTAAGCGGCGAGCTAAATGAAGTTGCTACTCATAGTGAAATAATTGAAAGTGATTATTTTGTTTCATTTCATAAAAAATGTGAGAAATCTATAAGAAGTTTTTTGAAAAAGAATGAGTTTACAAACCTAATACCACCCAAAATTAAATTTTATGATAACAGAGTAATTAAAAAAACTAGAAAAAAAAAGTTTAATGATAAAAGACTTAAAATTCTCTATCTTACAAATATTTTTCAAGGTGAAAAAAGATGGGCAGACGGACTTTTTACTCCAGACTATATTGCGTTTGATTTCCATTCTCGTCTTATTAATAGTTTTTTAGATGAGGGTTTTTGTATAACACATAAGCCTCATCCAGAAAGTAATTTTTTTCCAGAAATTGAGGTGAAAAATAAAGAATTATTTTCGGTAGAATTTGAAAATTTTGAGAAAATTTATGAAAATTATGATATTTTTATTTTTGATAAAATTAAAACAACTGCATTATATTTTGCAAGACAAAAAAAACTTCCATGTATTTTGATCCCAATTAGTAGCATTAGTTGGCTAAGTAAAAATGAAAAACTTAACTTTAACAAAAGTGTGTTTATCCAAGAAATATTTAGAAAAAACAATAATAGGATTTTTATTGATTTTGAGAGTCTGAAATCAAAAATCAATAACGTTCTTTCTTCTTAATGTTTCTTTATTAAGAATTTTATTAACCAATGCTTTTACTATAAAAGACTGCGGACTTCTGGAATTCCTATAGTTTGTTAGAAAATCTTCTTTACCAAAATACTCATATAAATATTTATGTGTACTATGATAATATAATTTTTTGTAAATATCACTCTTAAGCTTTCTGTTAAAAGAAAAAAGAATACTAACTATTATTGGTAACAGTTTTCTTATACCGGTCCAAGGGTTTGGTATTGCTTTCGGAATATCAAAAATACCTTTATAATTATATTTCTTTAGGTATTCCCGATATAAATTTTGATTAACTTTATATTCGTATGGCATTCTCTGCCAATAATCAATAAATGTTTTTTCCCATAGAGGGAGGTACCACTTTAAATTAAAAAAGTCATAAACTCTCTGTCCATTGACAACCCACTTTGTTTGTCTCTCTACCCATTCCCAGTATTCATGCCTAGAAAAAAATGCATATTTTTTTTTTTCGTAATCCGGAAAATTTACTTTATCAATTTCTTTATTAAATTGTTGACTCATTAGATCTAAATTTTTATTTTTCATTTTTGACCATAAAGAGTAATGTTTTTGAAAAATTATTTTAAATAATTCATTAATACTATAGTCACCTGTGTATTCTTTTGGAATATGGTCTCCAGTTATAAAATCACCACTCTGTCCATTAATGAGCACAGAATTTTTATCAGATAAATTTTTTTTAAATAAACTTTGTATTGCATAAAAATCGATAAAACTAGGGGAAGAGGATAGATTATTAGCAAAATTAATATAATCCATAGTTTTTTTTTGTTGAAATAGATCTTGACTGTTTAATTTTTCAGCTGTGAGTTCTAATAAATCTATCTTTAGAACTTTACATACTTTCCTTGCGGTTTTTGTTTCAAAATTATTTTTTAAACCATAACTGAAACAACTAATGTTTTTACAACCAAATTCTAGTAATTTTGCTAAAACCAACCTCGAATCAAGACCACCACTCAAAGGAATAAAAACCTTTTTTTCTTTAATTTTTTTTACTAGCCTTTTAAAAACGTTGTTTAACTGATCATCTAATAAATTAATTGCTGAGGATCTTTTAAGTTTTTTTTGGGGTTTTCCAATATATGAAAAATAAGTATTTAGTCTTTTCTTATTGTTAAAAAACTGTCCAGCAGGTATTTGCTTTATTTCATTTAGAAGTGTTCTATTGCTTAATGTATATCCTAACATAACATATTCTTTTAAACCTAATTGATCAAAAACATGCAATTTTAATTTTTTTCTTAAAGTATCTGCAGAATTAGAAAAAAAGTAGTTACCTTTATTAAATGAATAGAATATTGGAAAACTCCTTATTGGGTCAACAGCGGCAGTAATTCCGTATTTTGATTTAAAAATAAAAGAGAAATGATTTCTTTGTTTATTTAAGAAGGATTTAAACTTAATTTCATTATTTGAAAAACTATTTATTTTTTGCAACTCTTCAAGCTCACCAGCTAGGTAAATTGTCCCGGAATTTGTTTCAATTTTTTTCCAATTATATTTTTTATCAATAAAAATATTAAATTTTATTGTGCCTTTTTTCATAAAATTCGGTTATAGCTTGAACTTAATATTTAAACAAATAAATTATACGAAAATTCAAAAAAAAATAGAATTATTATGTGTGGAATAGCAGGGTACTTTCAATCATCAACTAATAACCATAATCCACTTTTGAAAATGTTGGATACCATGAAAAATAGAGGACCAGATGAGCAGTCAATTTATTCTCATAAAAATCTTTTCATGGGTTCAAGGCGATTAGCTGTTAATGATCTTGTAACTGGAAGTCAGCCTTTTTATAACGATAAAAAAGATATTGTAATGTGTTATAATGGTGAGATTTATAACTATAAAGAACTAAAAAAAAAATTAGAAAACAAGGGATATAACTTTAGAAGTAGATGCGATGGTGAGGTTATATGTAATCTATTCAAAGAATATGAAACAGAAGCATTTCATCATTTGGAGGGAATGTTCGCAATAACTTTATGGTCGACTAAAACCAATACATTATATTTAGCGAGGGACTTTGTTGGAGAAAAGCCACTTTATTATTCAAAACTAAAAAATAATGGTTTGGTATTTGGGTCAAACATAAAATCCATAAATTTATTTTTTAAAAAAAAATTAGATTTAAATTATCAAGGAATTTGGGACTTCCCAACTTTTTTGTGGATTCCTGAGCCAAACACTATTTTTAAAAATATATTGTGTTTACCCAAAGCTAGCTTTCTAAAAATTAATACAAGTAAATTTGAGATTAAAAAATACAAAATTAAAAATTATTTTTTTAATGATATGGATTCAACAGAAAAAAAAATATTAAGTGTGAAAGAAATTGTTGAAAGCTCTGTGCAAGAAAAACTTTTATCAGATGTGCCAGTTGGAACTTTTTTGAGCAGTGGTATTGATAGCTCAATAATAACAGCTTTAGCATCAAGACAAATAAAAAATTTGGAAACATTCTCAGTTGGTTTTGAAAAGATCAAGGACCCTTTTCATGGAATGGCAGATGAATCCAGGCTGGCTTCAGAATTTGCAAAATTTTTAGGAGTAAAAAACTATAGGATCAGACTTGATGAAAATAATGTTTTAAATTCTTTGGATATTTTTAGTGATAATTCTGATGGTCCATTTGGAGTTTCCTCTGGGATTGGTGTTCTTTTAATTGCTAAAAAAGCCAAGGAGCAAGGCATAAAAGTATTATTAAGTGGAGATGGAGCTGATGAGTATTTTGGTGGCTATTCTTGGTATAGTTTTTTGAATAACGTTGATTTTAATGATAAGAGTGAAAATGAGACTTTTTTTACTTTAAATAATTTTTTTCAAAATGATTCTGAAGTTATTGCAAAATTAAACAAAATGTCGAAAGATTATCTTGGTTATGCTCTGCATTATTATGCACATGAAAAAGAAAAAAGAAACATTTTTAATTTGGAAATATTCAAAGATTCTAAAACATCAATTAGGCTTTTTAGCAATTTAAAAAAACTCAATATTTCAATTGATGATTATTTGGATCATGACAGGGATTTTTATTTTACCAATGAGATGCTCAGAAAATTAGACAGGATGTGTATGGCATTTTCAATCGAATCAAGAATTCCTTTTGTATCAAGAAAAATTAGAAGCTTTTGCAGGAACTCTAATTTTTCCGATTTTTTTTTAAATAATAACTTGAAGGGAATTTTAAGATTGGCCTTTAAAGACTTGCTTCCTGAGAAAGTTCTAAAACGAAAAAAACATGGCTTTAATTTCCCAATTGATTTTTGGTTAAAAAACTCCAAAAAATGGCATGATTTACTTCACCATTCCTTTAGCGAAGAATCAGCATTGTTTAAACTAAATATTATTGACAAAATGTCATTGATAAACTTAAGGAAAATGTTAAATCAGTCAAAACTTAATGGTCATACTTTTTTTTGCTATATAATGCTTAATAAATGGTTAGAGAGGTCTTACTAATGGAAATTATTGCTGAAATTGGACAAAACCATAACGGAGACATGAAGTTAGCAAAAAAATTGATTACAAAAGCTAAACTTATGGGGGCAGATACAGTAAAATTTCAAGTCTATAATGCCAAAAAACTTTTTCAAAAAAAAAATAATCCTTGGTTTGAATATAATTGTAAAACCGAACTTAATTTTGAACAAATTGAAATCTTGTTTGAGGAGTGCCAAAAAAAAAATATTGAATTTATGGCTTCAGTTTTTGATGAAGAAAAAGTTGAATGGTTGGAAAAAATTGGTGTTAGAAGGTATAAAATTGCATCAAGGTCTATTTTTGAGAATGATCTGATAAAAAAAATTATAAAAACAAAAAAACCACTAATTGTTTCCTTAGGGTTTTGGAAAAAAAAAACTTTGCCTTCAATTTTTAAATCATCAAAAGTTACTTTTTTACATTGTATTTCAGAGTATCCAACAGAATTAAAAAAAATTAAATTTTCCAAAATTTCCTTTAAGCAAATTTGTGGTTTTAGCGACCACACTGTTGGGACAAGCGCTTCAAAAATAGCCCTATCAAGGGGAGCAAAAATCATTGAAAAACATTTTACTTTATCGCACAAACTTTTTGGTCCAGATCATTTATGCAGCATGACTCCTGAGGAGCTAAGAGAAATATCTAAATTTAGGGATGACTTAAGAAAATGTCTGTAAAAAATAGGAACAAGATAACTGTATACATAGCTTGTCATAATTATGGACGTTATCTGACTGCAGCGATAGAAAGTGTTTTACGACAAACTTACACAAACTGGGAATTATTAATTTTTAATGATAATTCTGAAGATAATACTGAGGAGATAATTGAAAAATATAAAAATTTTCCAAAAATTCTTTCTTATAGCACCAAAGGTGTTGGTTTGTGTAAAATTGCTAATAAGGCAATAAAAAAATCAAAAGGTGAATATTTAATACGATTGGATGCTGATGATATTTTTAACGAAAATATTCTACAAATATTAGTTACTCATATGGAAAAAGATAAAGATCTGGCACTTGCTTTTCCAGATTATTATTTAATAAATGAAAAAGGGGAAATTTATTCAGAAATAAAAAGATTTAATTTGTCTAAACAAGAAAATTTAATCAGCACACCTCCGAATGGAGCATGTATGATGATAAGAAAAAAAATACTAAAACAAATTGGAGGTTATAGAGAGGATTTGGGAGCTCAGGATGGATTTGATGTTTGGTCAAAAATTCATCCAAAATACAAAACATTAAATGTCAACCTCCCACTATTTTATTATCGAAGACATCTAGACAATATGACGAATAGTGTTAGAAGAATAGTTGATGCTAGAAGGGCTATTAAAAAAGATGTTGCAAAAGAAAAGCTTAAAACTCTTTCTCCAATCTACTGTGTTATCCCATGTAGGAAATACTTTGATTTTACTAAACAATTGTGGAACCAAAAAATTGGAAATAAAACACTTCTCGAAATGGTGATTGAAAGCTGTATTAGGTCAAATATTTTTGATCAAATTATAGTTGCAAGTGATGACAAAAAAACTAAATTGGTGGTTGATAAATTTGAGAATTCTAAACTTTCTTTTTTTCTTAGGGATTCAAAAGAAACAATAAGAAATCATGACCTTTCAATTTGCTTAAAAACAATTATGAAAAAAAAAAAACAAGGAATTTAAAGGAATGACATTTATTAAATATTTGCAAACACCCTTTGTAGACCCAGAAACTTTCAAGGAGTTAATTAACACAATGGCAATTAATGATGTAGATTGTACAGTTGGCGTTGAAAAGATTGGTGACCCATTGTATAGAAAGAATTCTTATGGGTTGGAACCAATTAATTTCTTAAAAGATATCGTTACTGATTATGATTACGTTTATAGAGAAACACTTACATGCTGTTTAATTAAAAATGAAAACCTTAGGAATGGTAATTTATATGGATCAACAATTCTTAATTATGTTGTTCCTAGTGCAGAATGTTTTAAATTGGAGTCTTTTCATGACCTTGAGATTGCAAATATTATATATAAAAAATTGATTTAAGATATGAGCATCATTAGATTAAATAATACTAACAAATTAAAAATTTTCTGAAGATGCAAAAGCTAGCAATTTTTGGTGGAAAGCCAACGGTCACAATTGAGACGAAAAAATATAATTTTTTCAATAAGTCTGATAAAAAAGAAATTAATAACCTGTTGGATTCTGGGGTTCTTTCTGGATTTTATGGAAGCCCTAATAAAAAGTTTTTTGGAGGAAAGTATGTAAGAAAATTTGAGGATCTAATTAAAAGGAATACAGGATCTGAATTTTGTATTACTGTTAACTCTAATGCCTCGGGGTTACTTGCTGCTTTTGGTGCCATAGGTCTTTCACCAGGTGATGAAGTAATAGTTCCACCATGGACAATGTCAGCGAGTGTTGTAACCCCATTATTTTACGGGGGGATACCTGTTTTTGTAGATATCGAAGATGACACATTCGGGATAGACCCTAAAAAGTTAGAGCAAGCAATAACTCCTAGAACAAAGGCGATTATGGTCGTTCACCTTTTTGGGCATCCCGCAAGAATAGATGAAATACAAAAAATTGCTAAAAAACATAAACTTTACATAATCGAAGATGTTGCCCAAGCGCCTTTATCTTTTATTAATGGTGTTAGATGTGGTTTGATTGGTGATATAGGTGTTTTCAGTTTAAATATACATAAACATATCCAAACAGGTGAGGGGGGGTTTTGTCTTACCAGAAATCCTGAGCTGGCACAAAGATTACAGATGATTCGAAACCATGGTGAGAACGTTGTTGATTGGTTAAATGTAAAAGATATTTCAAATTTAGTCGGTTTAAACTTAAGATTAACAGAATTTCAGGCACTCTTGGGAATAAACCAATTAAAAAAAATAAATAAGCATGTTGAATGTAGAGAGAACATAAGTAATTATTTAACAGAAAATACAAAAAAAATTGATGGTTGGACTACGCCATTAGTTAGAAAAACTTGTCGACATAATTATTATATGTGGACTGTAAAATACAATGAGGATAAGTATAAAGTTTCAAGGGAAACTTTGTGTAAGGCCCTCAATGCTGAGGGTTTTCCAGTTAGTCCTGGATACGTTGCACCGCTATACCAGCTTCCTGTCTTCAAGCAAAAAATTGCTATTGGCTCGAAAGGTTTTCCTTTTAATTATAACTCTAACAAAAAATATAATTACAGTCTTTCTTTACCTGTCGTTGAAAAACTTCATAAATATAATGCAATTTTATTTCAGACATGTTCACATGATCTATCAAAAAAAATACTTAAACAATACGTTTCTGCAATTCACAAAGTATTTGATAATATAAATAGTTTGATAGATTACAAATGTTAACTCATTCTTTGAGCGCTATTAAAAGTACTTTTTCTATTTTATCTTATTCATTAAAGTTTTCTAAATTTAAAACTTTTTTTGTAATTTTATTTTTAGTTTTTGCAGCATTTGCTGAAACAGTTGGTATTCTAACCATTTTTCCTTTTTTAAATATTTTAGTTTTCTCTGAGATAAATACCGACAATAAACTTTTATTTTATACCAATGAAATCATAGATTTTCTTGGTTTACAACCGGACGTAAATCTTTTTTTGACCCTAATAATTTTTTTCTTAATTATTAAAACAGTCTTAACGATTCTTGCTATGAACTACGTTGGATTTATTTCAAATGAAATTTGTACATTTCTCAGAATGAGATTGATAGAAAATTATTTTTCTGCAAATTGGGGCTTTTTTTCAAAAAAACCAATTGGATCACTTATCAATTCGGTTAGTAGTGAGTCTGAAAGATCAGCAAGTGCTTTTGTAGCATGCTGGAATTTTTTTTCATCCCTTATACATGCTATTGTTTTTTTTCTTACAGCTATTTTTATTTCCATGGAAGTTTCTTTAATTTCTATTGTTGTGGGAGCTTTGATTTTTGTTTTATTAAATGGTGTGATGAAACTGGCTAAAAAGTCAGGTGACAACCAAACATTTCTAATGAAATCATTATTAAGTTACTTAGCTGATTATATTCAAGGTATAAAACCATTAAAAGCCATGAATCAAGAAAAAAATGTAATGAAAATAGTTTCTAAAGATAATTTTTCTTTAAGAAAAACACTTGATAATGTTGTTATTTCTTCAAATTTGATAAAACATTTGCCTCAATTAATAATTCTTTTTTTTTTAGGTGTTACAGTTTTTTATATTTTAAATTTTAGTAATGTAGAATTGTCATTGCTAGCAGTTTTAGCATTATTATTTAATCGTATTTTAACTCGCATTTCATTGCTTCAAAAATATCTTCAGACCCTGATAACTTCCGAAAGTGCTTTTTGGTCAATAAAAAAGCTAAATGAAGAATTTGATGAAAATCGCGAAAAAAACTTTGGTATAGACTTACCAACACTAAAAAATGGAATAACTTTGAAAAATATCAAATTCGCTTACGATAAAAAAAATATATTTGTAAACTTAAACTTGTTTATTCCTTGTAAAAAAATTACCACACTTTTTGGTAAATCGGGAATTGGTAAAACTACAATTGTAGACATGGTTTTAGGCTTATATAATGCTCAACATGGAAAAATTTTTATTGATGACAAAGATTTAAAAAAAATAAACTTATTTAAGTGGAGAGAAAAAGTAAGCTACGTCCCCCAAGAGACCATTTTGTTTAACGATACTGTGTTTAATAATATTACTCTCAAAAATAAAAGATTTAACAAAAAACAAGTGATCAACTCTTTGAAGAAAGTTTCTGCACTTAATTTTATTAATGAATTAGAATTAGGAATAGATACAATGATTGGGGAAAAAGGAGTTAGAATGTCAGGAGGTCAAAAACAAAGACTGTCGATTGCAAGAGCATTAATTAGGAACCCTGACCTCATAATCTTTGATGAATCAACCTCTTCATTAGACAATAAAAGTACGAATGAGATTTGTAGATTAATGAAAAAGCTTTCCAAAAAAATTACGATAATTGTAATTTCGCATCAAAAAAATATTATGGAATATTCTGACATAGTTTATAAAATTTCAAATTCAAAAGCAATTTTAGTAAAGTAGAAAAAATGATCGAAAAGTTTGGTAAATCTCAAAAAGGTTATGTTGATCTTAACTCTGTATTTTATGACTTAAGCCAAAATCAGGAGTTTTTAAAAAAACTTAAATTTTATAACAAAATTTATAAGAAACAGCCCAAAAGGACAAATTGCAAGTTATGCTTACGAAAACTTCAAATTAAAGATATAGCTTTTGAAAGAAACAAAATTAGGTACTTTATATGCGACAATTGTGGACAACTTAACGGACAATTTCAAGATACGGTAAAATATAATAAGCTAATCTATGAAAAAGATGGTGGTTTAGCGTCAATTTATAGTAAATTTTCAAAAAAAAAATTTGATGAAAAAGTGACGAATATTTATTTACCAAAAGTTAACTTTTTAATTAATGTGCTTAAGAAACAGAATATCAACTTCAAGGATTTAAAATGTTGTGATTTTGGTACAGGTTCAGGTTTTATGATTAAAGCTCTATTAGATCGAGGTTTTAAGAAAGTTGTTGGACTTGAAGTAAGTGATGAGCAAGTAAAATATGGGAATATGATGATAGGAAAGAAGTTAATCACAAAAAATAATAGTGAGGAGATCGAGCATCTAGCAGAAAAAATTAATGCTCAAATAGTAACTTCAATTTTTCACCTTGAACATATAGAAAACCCTTTAAGATTTTTACAAAAAATAAAAAAAAATAAAAATATTAAATATCTTTTTATTTCAGTCCCTCTTTATAGCTTTGGTGTTATTTTTGAGCTTCTATTTGATAAAGTGATGCCTAGAATTTTAGGAGAATGTCACACTCACCTCTTCACTAATGAATCTTTAAAATGGATTGAAAATAAACTGAGCTTTAAGTTAATTGGTTCGTGGTGGTTTGGGAGTGATATGTTTGATCTTCATAAATCTATTATGATTTCACTAAAAAATAAAATGGGAAATAATTCAATTGCTAGCAAATTTCATCAAAACTTTGAAGTTATCTGGGATTCAATGCAAAAAATCATTGACAAAAAAAAAATGTGTTCAGAAGTCCACCTTGTTTACAGAGTTAGAAATGATTAATAATATTATCAATGAGGTTGAAACAGCTAGATGTGTATTGAGAGTTTTTCAGGAAAAATATATCACTAGTAGATACGTTTCATGGTTAAACGATAAAGATATTGTGAGGTTTAGTCAGCAAAGACTTTATAATCATACAATAAAAACATGTAAGTTATTTTTAGAACAACAACGTGAACAAAAAAATATTTTTTTTGCAATTTTTTTTAAAAAAAAATCTAAACATATTGGGAATTTTTTAATTTATCTAAATAAAATTGAAAATTCTGCAGATCTAACAATTTTGATTGGTGAAAAAAAATTTTGGGGTCAAGGACTTGCTACAGAAATTTGGAAAGAGTTCATTAAAATTTTATCAAAAAATAAAATTAGAAAAATAACTTCAGGTACTTCAGAAAATAATTTGGGTATGCAAAGGGTTCTAAAAAAAACTATGAATCTTGAATATATCATTCCAAAAAAAATAAAATTTGGTAATAAGTTTATTGATTCGTACCATTATGCATATTATCCATAATAAAATGAAATCAAGATTAAATATTTGTGCAACCATTGAAGCACGAATGTCATCCAAAAGACTTCCAGGTAAAGTCTTGCTTCCTATACAAAAAGTCTCCATGTTAAAATTTATCATTTCAAGGCTTAAGTTATCCAAAAAAGTTCAAAAAATTATTGTTGCTACAACTAATAGAAATGAAGATAAAGTTATTCAAAATTTTTGTAAAGAATGGAAAGTTCATTGTTATGCTGGAAGTTCTGATAATATAATTTCAAGGTTACTGAATGCAACTCATGTTTTCAAATCTGATTTAATTGTTCAAACCACCGGAGATAATCCTTTCGTAGACCCTAAGCTAATAGATTATGGAATAGAAATTTATTTAAGAAACGACTATGATTACGTATGCAATCACTTAAAAAAAACTTTTCCTTTGGGACTTGAGGTGAAAATTTTTTCAAGGGCGACTCTGGCAAAGGCTGACAAATTAGTTAAAAATAAATTTGATAAACAGCATGGAAGTAGTTTCATATATAATAATCCTAAATTATTTAAGGTTTTTAATTTTGTGTGTAAGGAAAAAAGAGTTCATGATTTGAGGTTGACAGTTGATGAACCTGAGGATTATGAAACTGTAAATCAAATAGTTTCAAAAATTAATAAAAAAAATTTTTGTTACAAAGAGATTATTAAAATAGCTAAAAAATATCCTGAAGTCTTAAAAAATAAAAAAATCAAACAAAAAAAAATAGCTGATGGGTAAAATGTCTCGGAGTGTAATAATTATTGGTTTCGGATATATTGGAAAAAAATATTATAATATATTAAGAAACAATCAAAAGTTTAATATTGTCGGTATTGTAGATAAAAAGCAAAGTGAATCCTCAAAGTCTTTAAAAAATATTATTTTTAAAAGTCTAATTGATACATTAAATAAATATAAACCAGAGCTGGTAATAGTGAGTAATAATGATTTTGAGCATTTTAGGACACTTAAAACTCTAATAAACCATAGTCATAAACCTAGAGCAATTATATGTGAGAAACCGTTATCAATGCTTTCTGAAACATCAAAATTAATTTATAAAAAATTGAAAGAAAAAGGAATTAGGTTATTTATAAATTATTCAAGAAGATATGTAGAAGAATACAAGTTATTGAAAGCTGAATTAAAAAACCAAAATATAATCTCGGTAAATATAAAGTATGCAAAGGGTTTTAGGCATAATGGATCCCATGTGATAGATTTTATTAGATTTTTTTTTGGAGAAATAAAAGAATATAAAATTCTTAGTGAAAAGTATGATTATTTCAAAGATGATCCAAGTATTTCATTATACTTAAGAACAAAAAAAGTAGAAAATATTTTTGTTACATCTTTAGATGAATCATGTTTTACTCATTTTGAAATTGATATAATAACTAATCGATGCCGAGTAATTATAGATAATGATCACTCTAGGATTAGAAGATTTAAACTTAAAAAAAAAACCGGAGATCCTCCAGGAACGAGATTTATTGAAGATAAAAAATATAAAATAAATCATTTTGAATCTATTTCAAACATTTTGGAATGTTCTTTTCAATCGGATAAACTTACCAAAGAATTATTAAAATCGGAAGAAATAATAGATCAAATATTTTTTTCAAAATTCTCAATAAATTTGAAAGTTTTTAACCTTCTAAGTCAATATAACTTAGTTTTTATTTATATATCAGATCCAGGTGAATATAATTTGATTAAATTAGCTTTGAATATTCTTAAAAAAAATAAAATAAAGTTTCACCTCATTTGTAGTCATTGGGCCGAAAAGAATATTAAAGAAAAATATTTATCGGAGAATGATGCAAAAAAAATTTTCTTGAATACGACCGAAAAGAATACATTATTGATTTTAGGACCCAAAATTCATTTTGAACAAACTCATAATTGGATAATGATGTCCAAACAAAAAGATATTGATAGTGCTTTCTTCTTTAACCATTGGAAACATTACAACGAACATTTTCCAATTAAAAACGGTAAAAGAATCTATTCAAATTATATATTTTTCCCTGACAAATTAGCCCTTGATTCTTTCTTAAAAACCAACAAAAATATAAATTCTATAACTTCAACTTTCACACAAATGGAAGTAGAGAGAATTTTTCAATCAGTAAAGAAGAAGAGTTTGACAAAAAAAACTCTATTTAAAAAAACTTTTTCTTCTAAGAAAATAATTCTTTTTCTGTTTGACCCAGAACCAGTAAATAAAAAACTTTACCCAGGATATAATACTGTTTCAACTTTAAGACACTTAAAAAAGTTTATAGAGCAGAATTTTAATGACTGTTTCTTTATTTTTAGAGCTCACCCCAGGCAAGACCAAAAACTAGTTAAAAATTTATTGCAAAAATATTTATCTAAAAACAACTGGATTATTGATAATAAAAGTGATGTATCTGACCTCTTTTATATTTCAAAAGAGATTTGGGGGATGACAACAGTCTTGTTAGTAGCAGCCCTAAAACTTAAAAAAAAAATTATTAGTTTCCAAATTAATAGAAATAGGTTAGGAATTGAATTATCTAACCCGTATATTGAACC
>MDSZ01088022.1_pt1 | contig 22939 bp, 17 predicted proteins | sample 811201 | NCBI WGS metagenome assembly MDSZ01 (sample SAMN05326647, study PRJNA326480) | marine metagenome | isolation source: seawater | place: Indian Ocean: North | collected 2010 | reverse complement strand
TGGGACGTTCGCGAAAAAGTAAAGTTTCGCGAAAGAATAGTCTTCGCTACTATGAAAAAACTTATTCCAAATTGGACTCAACCTCCTGATTGGCATACTTTGACAGACGAAGAAAAATTAAAACGATTAAAATATTTAGAAAAAGTATCAACACCTAAAAGGAATGAAAAATAATATATTATATAAAATAGCAAAAATAGTTGCTGATGAATTTGAAGTTGATCCCCCGTTTATATTTCAAGACACACGAAGACACGAGGTAACGGATGTCAGGGCTGTGTTTCATTATATGTGTAATAAATAAACAAAAGAAAGACTAGTGGTTATCGGAGAATTCAGTAAAAAAATGGGTAGAGCAAACCCTCATCATCACGCTAGTATTGTTTACGCTATAAAGAAAATAAAATCTTTATGTGATGTAGATAAGAAAATGAAAAATAAAGTTGAGGAAATTTGTGATAAAATTGAAAAACAATTAACATACGATAAGTTTGTGTCAAGAAAAAATGCGACAACGATATCTAATATTATTGACAAAATTTTTTATGAAGATGACTACGAATTTTTAACTTATTTGGATTTGTTAATTGTCAAGTTATACGAAAACAAAAATAAAGAAGTAATAGAAAACATACTAAAAACTCTTAAAGAAACGAATGAAGGGCTACATAAAGCTACACAGGACGATTCTAGATTGGGAGTGGTATAAGGACACAAATACGAAAATCTTATTTATACACCTTTTATTGAATGCTTGTTTTGACAAGTGTAAATTCATGGGGGTATATATGCTTCGAGGTCAGTATATCACATCTTTATCTAGACTTTCAAATGAATTAGGATTGACTAGCAGGCAATTAAGAACTGCTATATCAAGGCTAAAAAAAACAAAAGAAATAGATGTAAAGACTACAAACAAGTTTACTCTATTTACTGTTTTGAATTATGAAAACTATCAATTTGAAGAAAGCAGACAGAATGCGACAATTCTTACGCAATCAGACAATGACACGTATTTAAATGAATGTATAAATAATAAAATTTGGATAGACCAAGTTAGTATGAATCAAAAATTAGAAAAAGAAACAATACTAGTTGCTGTCAAAAAATTTAATGACTACATAAATTTAACTAACGATTTTAAGCCTAACTTAAGGCAATACAAAAGTCATTTTATTAATTGGGTAAAATACAATAACAAAACGATAGCAAGGTCTACAGGTAATTATCATTGGAAGTGGAAAGGACAAGCACTTAAAAAAGGTAGTAAGAAAGACTTAGAAAAAGACAAAAGTATTTTTGACAAGCCAGGGTTTGAATTTAAAATAATAAAGCATGGAAATTAACGGCTATGAAATAGAAACTTTTAATGTATATGGTTTAGATACTAAATCAAATAAATCTACATGCCCCAAATGTTCTCACACTAGGAAAAAAAAGAAACAGAAATGTTTAATGACCGATTGGGAAAGAGGTCTTGGAACTTGTCAGCATTGTGGAGTTGTGTTACAATTGCATACATATAAAAATAATTTAGAAACTAAAGTGTATATAAAACCGACCCCTAAAAAAATCACAATCAACAACAAAGTGGAGCAATGGTTTTTTGAAAGAGGTATCTCTAAAAAGACATTAGATGATTTAAAAATATCTAACGGCAAAGAATATATGCCACAAGAATCTAAAGATATGAACGTCATACTGTTTAACTATTACATAGATGACGAGTTAGTCAATATAAAATATAGAGATAGTAAAAAGAATTTTAAACTTTTTAAAGGGGCTCAAAAGACATTTTACAATATAAATTCTATTAAAGACAGCGATACGTGTGTTATAGTTGAAGGAGAGATTGACGCAGCTTCATATCACGAGGCAGGTGTTACAAATGTGATCAGCGTCCCAAATGGATTTACAGCGTCAGGACAGGTCAACCTTGATTATTTGACGGATTTTTATAGTTATTTTGATCACAAAGAAAAAATATATTTATCATTAGATAATGACCAGGCGGGTGAAAACGGTAAGAAAGAATTAATCAGAAGATTAGGTTCTGAAAAGGTTTATATAGTTGATTTAGAAGACTGTAAGGACGCTAATGACTACTTAGTTAAGCACGGTAAAGAAAAATTAAAAGAAACGATAATAAATGCGAAACCGTGCCCTATAGAAAATGTTCTGCGTGTATCTGACATTATAGGGAAGCTTGATGATTTTTATAAAAACGGGATAAAGAATGGATACAAGATTGGGCTTGACGGCTTTGACAATATTTTCTCGACATACACAAAACAGTTTATTGTTGTGACGGGTTTTCCAAGTAGTGGTAAGTCGGACTTTGTAGACCAAATGACTATAGGATACAATATGATGTATGGGTGGAAGACTGCATATGCTTCTACAGAAAATTTTCCACAATACTTACATGTAGATAAGCTAGTAAGAAAGTTGTATGGCAGAACTCCTGATTACGAAGAAACTAAAAAACAAGAATGGTTAAAATGTGTTGAACATATAAATAAAAACTTTTTCTTTATTGATTATGAAGAAGGTTTTGATTTAGATAAGGTCTTAAAAAAAGGCGAAGAACTAGTTCGTAGATTAGGAATAAGGTGTTTAGTTATAGACCCTTATAACAAAGTTCGTGATAAAGAAAATTTAAATCTAAGTATAACAGACTACACAAATATTTACCTAAACAAAATAGATAATTTTTGTAAAAAGCATGATGTTGTTTGTATAGTTGTAGCACACCCTACAAAGCCACAATCTGATAAAGGTAAATTAATTGAGCCTACATTTTATGATGTTAAAGGAGGGGGAGAATTCTATGACATGTCTCCTCATGGAATATTAGTTCATAGAGATTATGACCAAGGGTTAGTAAAGGTTAAGGTATTAAAGGTAAAGTTTGCTAATTTAGGAGAAAATCAAGCTCACGTAAACTATGGTTGGAATGTAAATAACGGAAGGTATACAAAAATGCTAGACGGAACACCTGTTTGGGATAACACCAATTGGGTTTTTGACAATAACAACCCTTTTGAAATTACAAAAAGCTTAGATTTAGAGTTTGATAAATTATCACAATCATCAAATGAAGAAATACAATTTTAAAGACATATCAGGAATTATGAGTGAAGTTTTTGAAAACAATATTAAAATATACCCAGTAGTTCACGATAGAAGTAATTTTAAAATTGAAATAGATTTTAAAGGCAAAAAAAAACTAGGAAAAAAACTATACAACTGGAAAACAGATCAAAAAGAATTACAGGAAAAAATGCGAGAATTATATATACAAATTTATGAAAGAATACAAAAGGGAAGATAAAACGTTTTTATTTGATAGAGGTTTATTAGAGTTTCAATATAAAACTTTTAAAAAAATGAATGATAAAGAGTTTCTGGAAAATATTGTGGATGCTTTGCATTTTGCATGCTATGTTTCGTGGCTAAACAAACTTAGCACAGAAGAAACGTTATCGGATACAGGAATAATTCATGAACTTGTTCATTTAACACAAATAAACACCAGAAGATACCAAGACATACGTAAAACAAGAAAAAAGTTTAACAAATTGTTGAAAATATCAAAAAAAAGTTATAATTTTAGCTAAGCACGCTACAGAATGTCTGAAAAAACCAAAATGTTAATCAAATTTAATAAAACATTTGGGCTTCCTGTCGCAAAAAAACCAACTCTGCTTAACAGCAAAGAATATAATTTAAAATACAATTTACTTAAAGAGGAGCTTGATGAGTATCACCAGGCTTGTGCAAATGACGACATGCTAGAGATTAGTGACGCGCTTGTCGACATAGCATACGTTCTATATGGAATGGTGGTGCATCATGGGTTAAGCAATGTGTTTGATGATATGTTCCAAGAGGTTCATAATTCAAACATGAGTAAACTTGAAAACGGAAAGGTTTTAAGAAGAACAGATGGTAAAATTTTAAAAGGATCTGAATTCTTTAAACCAAACTTAAAACAATTTTTAGATGGATAAATTAGAATTGGAAGCTTGGATTGAAAAAATTCTAGGATATAAAACCTGGACTGATAAAAAAAAGATAGATTCTCTTTTAGAATACGACTGCGCAATGTACACAAGATTAGGATTGGATTCCACGAAGACAGAAAGAACAGAAGTAAAACGTAAATCTAAGTTAATATACCGAGCAATTGGTAGAGTAAACGAGTCAATGGGAAAAAAATTCTTGTATTATATGGATTAGTATGGCAATTACATCAAGAGAGCAGTATATAGTTAATGCATTTAATAAAATGCACTCTAAGCTAGACTCTGCTTTTGAAGATGTTTTTGATGGAGATTTTGAAGATTGCAAAAACACTATCAATTCATTGATTTATGATCTAAAAGACTTTAAAAAATCAATGGAGTCATGAAGAAAAGAATTCGTATTACACCTGAAGAAGCTCAAGCAATGGGCATCAAACCAAAGCCAGTTGAAAAAGGTAGAAGAACTTTTAGAACCTATTTAACATCAGACCAAAGAACCCAACTTAAAGAAATTAAACACAAAGGAGTAGTAGCGTTTTGTGAGGATAGAGGTATTGATTTTAATAGTGTTAAAGAATATTGGGATAAGACAAAAGAATACTCTATTAGAGTAAGGCCAGAGGTTTTATCTTATACTGATATATGTGAAGATATAATTAAGGAGATGGATAAACACTCTCCTGATTATAAAACAATAAAAAGAAAAAAATTAAAGAGCCCACATTTGCTAGTGTTAGACCCTGCTGATATACATATTGGCAAGCTTGCAACTAGCTTTGAAACAGGAGAGGCTTATGATCAAGAAATAGCAGTAAATAGAGTAAGAGAGGGAGTAGAGGGAATCTTAACAAAATGCCATGGGTTTGATTTAGAAAAAATAGTTTTAATTATAGGAAACGATATACTACATATAGACACACCAAAAAGACAGACAACCTCTGGAACACCACAAGATACTGACGGTATGTGGTATGAAAATTTTATGAAAGCTAAATCATTATATGTAGAAATTATAGAAAAGCTTTTAGGAATATCTAATGTTCATGTTATGTATAACCCATCAAATCACGACTACACAAATGGTTTCTTTTTAGCAGACGTTATTAAATCTTGGTTTAGGAAAACAAAAAACGTCACGTTTGACACAGCTATTACACATAGAAAATACTACAGCTACGGAAAGAATTTAATTGGTACAACACATGGTGATGGAGCTCGTGTAGCTAATCTACCATTATTAATGGCTGTAGAAGCAAAAGAAGATTGGGCAAAATGCCGTCATAGGTACATCTATACACACCATGTACACCATAAGAACGCTAAAGATTATACTGGAGTAACGGTAGAAAGCTTACGAAGTCCTTCTTCAGCAGACTCATGGCATCATAGAAACGGATACCAACATAACCCAAAAGCTATAGAAGGTTTTGTTCATCACCCTGAACATGGTCAAATAGCAAGATTAACACACATATTCTAATGGAAGAACAGTGGACGCAGATATCATTCTCCTTATTACCACCTCATGAAGCTATGCTTATTGGATACGAAATGATAGTTCCAAATGAGGAACAATACTGGTATTCATTTGCATTACATGTTTTTTTTATAACATTTCGTTACGAATGGGGCTATGGAGATAGGCCATATGAATAAAAATTTGTATATTTATACCGAGTTTAAAGTCTAGAGTTTCACTAAGTCGTATTGGCTCTAGAATTAGTTTTCATTGGAGGAGCCCCCGCTTATATGTGGGGGTTTTTTTATTATTTTTACATAATGAACTACACAGAAAAATTTTTTTGTAATAGAGATCCAGATGACACCGAAATATTATTAATAAGAAATCTCTTAAAAAAAATTGATTTAGAAGGTTATCTTCATGATAACTTTATATATATACTACTTGAAGATGAGCTGGGTAAGTTTGAAATACTTTCATTTGAAAATGATTATGTGTATATTGCTTCTAGAGAATTAAAGGTAAACAATAAAATGGCTATTGAATACCTAATTGAAAAAATTGAAATAGACCAAGAATATAACAAGCTCCTTTATGAAAGTAATATTGGGCATGCAAAAAAATACAAGGTTGTATTACAAGAAAAATTAACAAGAAAAGGATTAAAAAAAATATATGGCAAGTTTAATATTTATGCTATGGACGTTCACGAGGCAACTAGAATATTAAATAAAATTGGATACTTTAATTATCAATACATAGAAGATGTATCGCAGACGAAAGAACAAACAGATAACAAGACACAAAAAGACAAAGATTGATGGAATAGAATTCCAATCTAAATTGGAATCACACATGTACCTCTTATTAAAATCTCACAAAATTCCCAGTAAATACGAAGGCACAAAATTCACAATCATTGAAGGCTTTGAGCTGCCTTTTAGTTCTTATGAAAAAACACCAAAGAAAAAATTTTTACACGATAAAGGTCATAAGAAAATATTACCTATAACATACACACCAGATTTTGTTGACACACAAGATCCTCCTAGATATATAATTGAATGTAAAGGTAATCCCAACGAAAGATTTCCTTTAGTCTGGAAGCTTTTTAAAAGATATTTAACGATTAATAATAAACACGCCGACCTGTTTGTGCCACGTAATCAAAAAGATTGCTTAGAAGTGATTAGATTGATTAAAGAAAAATATTTTATTTAATTATTCTTTTCTTTTATTTTTTTTATTTTAAACTCTTGCTCCTCGAGAGTTTCCCAGTAACGAGACCACCCTACTTTCATTTTAGAGTCAGGATTACCAGCGCTTTCACCTGAGACAGGAGATTTAGATGTAGTTATATATCTTTCAATACCTCTTTCTACACGATCTAAATATCTAGTTATTTCTGCAGAAGGCCCTGTTGGTAAACCTCCTGTTGCTATTAATATTCTCATAACTGCTAGCATTCCTATGGTTTTATCTAGTCTTTGATTTATTAATTCTTGACCATATCCTGCATACTGTGTTGTAGTAATTCCTCCAGGCAAAGTTTTTATAATTTTATTCTCATCCATTAGACGTAAGGCGTCTATTACTTTATCTCCTTGCTCTGCTACTATACCAAATAAACCTAAATTTTCACTTACATACTCATAAACTTTTTGCCCTGGAGTTAGTTTGTCACTAAACAAATCTTCTGACGCATACTCTAAAAATATAGGTTCTGACGTTAAATTATTTTCTTGACTAACGTGGTTTATTAAAGCAAACACACCTGTGTTCATAGCTTGTGGTGTAGGGAAAGGATTGAAAGTTGTTATTAAATCTTGCACAATAGCCTGAGCAACATTGTTGTTTTTAGGCGTAAGATTAACTTTCTTATTGTACGTCATACCATAATCAGCTAACTCGTCTATCGCCATAATAGTATCGTCGCCAAGCTCTCCTCTCATATACGCTTTAACGTAAGCATTAACAGCTTCTATAGAGTTCATGTTTTCTGCACTAACACCTGCTTTTTGCAGTTCTTGTTTAAAGTTTTTCATGAAGACAGGGTCTTCAATCGGTAATTGAATTTGTGAAATTATTTTATTTAAACCACCTATTCTTTCTATTTCTTCATCATCAAATCCAAATAATACTTGTGGTAAAGTTCCGTATAGCGTTGCTCCTAATCCAATTTTCATTGCCTGGAATGTTCCAACCTCAGTCAAAATACCATTCATAGCTGCTGTAGCTTCTAGTCTCTGTGGTTCTGGAACATTAGGATCATTAGCTATTGTATATTGAGTCCAGAAATTTGTTTTGGCGTTCAACTGGAACTTATGATAAGGATATAAAGTTCTTATTACAGTTTTTACTCCCCATGACTGACTAGCTTTAAATATTCCAGCTTCAGACAACTCTCCTGAAGGTCTCATTAACTCTTTAACTATGGCATCCGCGTAATTGATAGCGCCTATGTCGGGATTTTCATTTTCCTTAGCCCACCAAGCTTTTCTATCTTCAGAGTTTTTTGGATAAACAGCGCCATTATTAATTTTATAATCTATATAATGCGCTTCAAATGATGCGTTTGCAGCAGCTTTATCTGCTCTTGCTAAGAAAACCTCTAAAGCAAGCTCTGAATTTTGTTGTAGTCTATTTAAAAACGCGTCATACGTGTAAGCACCACCCACTCCATACTTTCCAAAAATACCTAAATCAATATTTAAAACACCTGCGTAATAACTAATATCTCTTTTAGTTGTTTTATCTAAAGGAAGTTCTGCTGTTATAGCGTTTCTTAAAGATGTTTGAGATTTTGCATATATGTTAGATTTATCTCCCTCACCAAAAACATCTTGTATAAGTTTACTTGCATAGTTACTAGCCTTGGTTCCGTTGCTAGCCTGTGATAATCCAAACATGAATAAGAATGCTTTGTTTTGTAAGTAGCCTCTTGCTGCTGGAGATTTAACTCTTTGCATATTATTAGATATAGCACTATAATACTGCTGTGTTGGTTGAGTTAAACTTGCTAAAGCAGTTGCAGAACCAACAGATAATATTGTACTTGTTGTTTCATTGAATTTATCAATCATCCCTTTTGTTTTGTGAATTCCAGGTTTTATTAAATTAGCGTCACCATAATCAGTAAATGGGTTACGCCCTTTATTAACCTCTGCATTAAATTCTTTAAGAAAATAATCTCCAAACAAACTTTTAAACATATCAAAATCAGCAGAGTTGCTAAATTGTTTTTTAAATAACGGACTGTTGAATAAATTATATAAGGTCATTACATCTTGTCTTGCCGTAGCATCTAAATCAGAAGACTTTAATGCATGAAAAGAGTTTTTCATATAATCTCCAAAGTTCATTCTAAATCCTGATTGAATATAACTATCAGGAACAGTAGCGTACTGTAAAGCACCAGACGTTGACCACGTTCCTGCTTTATTTGCAGTAGGATCTTCATACTGCATTTCATCAAGCGTACTAGCATCTAAATCAGAAGGCCTTACAAATAAAGGCATGTAATTATCAAAGTTTGTCCATTTTTGCCCAAAGCCATAAACCCTGTTCTTTGCAGATTCTTCTCTCTCTTTGTATAGTTCTCTAATTTTAGTTACAACATCTAGGTTATGTTTGCTTGCATTTGGCACTATCTCTGAATAGTTAACTGCATTTACCAATCCTAATTTATCTACCGCTGCTTTAAGATATTCATATCTACCTTTATAAATAGATTTATATTTACTAGGAGAATTTTCATATTCTTGTTTTCTTAGCTCTAATTCTTCTAAAACATTTCTTTTGTATCTGTTAAACTCTCCATTTGGATCATTAGAATCTAAGTTTATTCTAGCTAGTCCTGATAATAAAGACATTTCATAATCATCTGCTATCTGAACAGGTCTTTTTTCTTTTACTAACCAAAAACTTAACGGGGATCTTCTGTCTGTATTTACTCCCCTTCCTGTATTATATATATCTAATAACTCATTATATAATCCTTGGTTTCGCAGAGTAACTTCACCATGTTTCTGTAAAATGTTTTCATATAAACTTAAAAACCCACCTGCTTTATTTTTATCACGTATTAAAAGTTGTTTAAGAACATCAAGCGTTGCTATATTTCTTTTACCAGCATTTTGTCCGTCAGGAAGAAAAGGCCCTATTATTGGCATAGCTCCAAAATCACCAGAATAAACTCTCAATAAATCACCTATTAATTTTTTCCATCCAACTTTCACAGTTTTTCCATTTATGGTAATTGCAAAGGGTTCTCCTTCTGGAAAAATATCCAATGGGGCATCAATGCTGCTTGCTAATTCAACAGCAATACCATAAGCGTCTAAAACTGCATTTATTCTTTGTATAGGAAACCTTCCTTTATCAATAGTTAAAACATTTCCTTCAGTTGTGTTAAGTGTTTCAAAAAACTTTATTATTAAAGCTTTATCACCTTCAGGCAAATCATTTAAAAGCTCATTATTATCTGCTATGTTGTACTTTTTTATTTTTTCTAATATTGTTTCTATCTCTGCTTTTAATTCTAAATTAACATTAGATATTGTTTTTTTCTCATCAACAGGAGCGTCAGTTTCTTGATTAGATTCTAATTTGTCTATAAATTCTAAATTAATTTGCGCGTCTAACAATCTGTTAGTTCCTATTTCTATTTGTTTTTTTAAATCAAAATCTCTACTAAAATTTGGATCTATTTCAATGTCATAAACATCTTTTGGATTAACCCATCCAAACCCTGGGGCAGGTAATATATCTAATGGTATAGGATCTATGTTTTCATTCTTTAACATTTCTATGTCATTAAGATATAGCTCTAAAGCTTTTTCCTCTATTAACTTTGCGAAGTCTTCGTTACTTAGTTTTTCTCCACTTTTGTATGTTAAACCTAAATCACCCTCTTGATTAGTTTCTCCTGTTAGAATTTCTTCATCATTCATAACTTCTCTATACGCAGCGTCTATATACTTTGACTTTTCATTAAAAGGTAAAAATTCAAAAGCGCCTGCCGACTGTATATCGTTCACAATCTCAGCTAGTTCGCCTTTGTATCTTTGTAAGTTTTCATATGCTGCTTGCTTTGCAGTTTGATTTTTTATATCGCTATTAATAATATTCTCAGCTATTGTAATCTCTTTCAGTAAATCTAAAAACCTAATTTTATTTTCTTGAGTAAGGTTGCTTACTAAATCAGCTCTGTTTTTTTCTATAGTAGATATCTCTGTATTAAGACCTTTTAAATAACCCTTTGCCCACACAAAAAAATCGCTTTTTTCTATTTGCTCATTTGATTTTCCATCTTCTCTCTGTGTTTTTACATATTTATTTAAAGCATCTTGTATGTTTATTTTTTGATCTACAAGCTTATAAAAGTTTGCGTTTCCTATATTATTTTCAATAGTTAAATTAACACTAGCATTTAAGTTGCTGTTGCCTTGTAAACGTACCGCTGAAGACATACCTAATGAAGAAAAAGCTGTTGTATAAGACGTGTCTTTTAAAAGTTTACCTAGCTCAGGTATGTCAAATTCTCTAACACCCATAGCTGATTCAAAAACATACTGCCATAAAGCAATATTGTTTTCTTCCATTAATTCGAATGCCATTGCCCTACCTTCAATACCCCATAATTGATTTATTCTTCCATAAAATGTTTTGTCGAATCTAAATTGAAAATCTCTAGCCATTTTTGTAATAGCTTCTGTAGATTTTAAATCTTTAGGCAGCTTAGTTCTTTTTAAAAAATCAAAACCTTTTAAATACCTCATAGTAAACGCAGCTGTCATTGCAGTTTCAATACTTGCATTACCTCCTGCTAAAGCTCTTAATTTCCAATCTCCTGACTCCATTAAATTTATTTCAGTTTCAGTTAAAGATATTCCTGCGTTCTCCATGTTTACCAAAGATTCTCTTTGATTTCTAAAGTTGTATAGGTTTTCACCATAAGAATTAACTCCAACTAAACTTACACCTAAATAAGGGTTAACCATAAATGCTCCTAAATATGGAGCTGATGTTGCAAAAGGTTCGTTTGCTAAAAATAAAAACTCACCAAGATTGTCAGAATCACTAATTCTTGTACTCCATTCTGGTAAAAATTCTTCTCTTAAATTTTCTGCAAATCTTTTATCAAATGAATTGAATAAACTTAAACCTGGAACAGCTGGATTTAAAATTGACATTGGAGGCATGAAGTCTACATTAACGCCCATAGTTCTCATCACATCTTTCCCTATCTCTTTTACGCTTCCACCAATATCTAATAACTCAATACCTACGCCTTGAACTAAGTTTTCAAACCATTCATATCCTAAATCTAGTCCATTTACAAATTTATTTTTATAACCAAAAAGTCCTTCAAAATTAGTTTCTTGTCTTTCTAATAATTGTTGTGCTCTTTCTATTATCGGTTTTATTACACCATAGTCACTAGGATTTCCAACCTTTATATCTATTTCCCCCAAACGAGCTTCACTGTTTAAAGAAGGGTCGGTTACAATATTATAAAGCTCCATATAAGAAGATGGTCTTCCGTCTATAGATATACCTTGAGTAACAAAATGGTCATGAACATTCATTCCTATTTCTTCTAAAAATTGAAATGCTACCAAAGCACCAGGTCCTTCTAATGGAATTGTTTTCCAATTATCATTCATACGTAAAGCCATACCTACATTTTTAGAAGCTGTATTCATAGCCCCTCTTATTTCTGTGGAATAATAGTCTAGCACTTTAGTTAAAATATCTCTTTTTGTATGTTTATTACCTTCAGAATCAATAAACACATCATTTAAAGAAGCGTTATAATCCATTATAAGATTTAAACCATCTAAATTATTTACACCAAAATCAAATGCATATTGTAATTGGTCAATCAATCCACCTTGTTTGTCTAATCTTAATGACTTGAGGCTAGAAAGGTCAATTTCTTCTACAGGGGAGTCATCTTCTGCTCTTACTTTATCTCTTATTAAGCTTAGGAATTTCATTACTTTCTGAGGGTCATATAAAGATTCTCCAGCCAAACTCTTGTTTAAATCAAACATATCTGAAGGTTTTATATCTACCCCTAAGCTTTGACCTATATTCACAATCATTCTGTTGTGAGCTGTAGGCAATTCTGTCATTTCATAAAAATGATCTCTTAAAACAAACATCTTATTTGTTTCTGCACCTGTATATTCTGCGCCTAATGAAGCAATTGGCGAATTATTCCTAGCTGCTCCATTAAGATTTATCTTAAACTCACTTAATGCTTTAGTGTAAAACTCTGGTCGAATAATAGTTCCATAAGTAGAAGGGTCATCACCTAATGGTGTACCTAAAGCATCTATCATTGTAGATTTATCTATACCAGCAATAACGTCTCCATATACTTTTTGCTCAAACAAAACATTATCCATTGCGTCATAAATAACAAGGCTTTCTATTGCATGTGCAAATGGACTAGGTTTTACACTTTTTGCTTCAGCTCTTAGTCCAAAATGTCTGAATTTTTTATTAAACATTTCTTCAGCATCATTAACACCGCTTAATATAAACTCTATACCAAGTCCTTGTATAGCGTCACCTAGCGCGCCATTAACAGAAAAGCTATAGTCCCACTCAGGGTTATTGCTATTTGATTTGGCTGTATTGAATTTGTATGAGTTTTGCCAAACCTCACCCTCATTAAATAATCTTACATTCTCAGGGTCTAATTTATGTTCTTCCCATGTTATAAAAGGTCGTCGCCCCATAGGCGTTACCTCCCACTCTATCCTAAGATTACTTTTGTTTTTTGTGATATCCAATGAGCCAGTGCTTGGGAATTTCTTTAAAATATCTTTTATATCCTCAGATTCTCCAACTTCCCATGGAGCAGGCATTCTTTTAGTATCCCAAACATCTGGGTCGGGGTTATACTTACCTGATGTATTTACAACTATTTCTGGGTTATTATATAATTCACTTGCAGGACCATCGTTTAATTGAAGTTTTAAAGCTTCTTCTTGTTTTTTATTTAACAGGTAGTTTGCTTTAAGTTTGTTTCTTTTATTTTCTTCTGCGTCATAATCTCTAAACCCATTATATATAGAATTTAAAGCATCATCTGTTAAAATTTCTTTCTGATTAAAAAATGAAGTTCTATTATGCCATTGTTTGAATTCTTCAAAATCATATTCCCCAATTCTTTCAATAGCTCGTTCTGGATTATTTTTAAATTTTAAACCAGATGAAAAGTTATTAATATAGCTAGTTAGTTTTTTTTTATCTAAGATAGGTTGTACTACAATAGTATCAGGGTCAATATCGGATTTTTTGTTACTGGGAGATATTCCTGCAAACTCTGGATCTTTAGATAAATCTAAACTTATAATGTTTGGCTCATTATTGTTTTTTTTATTTAAAACATTATTTTTATTTTCACCGTTCATTAAACTTTTTTTATTTAAAGCTTTCTAAAATCTTCATTACAGCATATGCATATTTATCATTTATCTTGTCTCCATTTGGAATTGCTGCTTTAGTAGGGTCTTGGTCAAATCCAAGAGTTCCAGCAGCATCTGCAAACTGAGTATAATTAGCATATAGCTCATGATATAATTTTTTAGCATTATTAGAGCTGAGGTATCCAAATGTAGGAGTAATTTCTGATTGATCTACCGCTATGCTAGTACCGCCTTCAGATCCAGGAACTTTTGTTTTTTTCTTAATAAATTCAGATTCACCAGTTACAACAAGTGTTATTCTTTCCTCTTTCGTAACGGGGTCTATATAAGAAGCATAACCTAATTGATTTATATCTGTAAACTTATTACCCTCTATCGTTCTTAAATTAAATTTAGGCTTTTTTGTATTTGTTCCGCCTTGTAAAACGGTGGTAAAGTTGTTTGCATCATTTTGGAATAAATTTACTGTATAATTAGTAGTATTACTATAATCGTCTATTGTGTTCCAGCCATCTTCGCCTAACCAATGTCTACCAAAAGCTTCCCATCCTTCCTTAGTATATGAATTTTGTTTAGCGCCTGTAGTACTAAAAACATCCCCTGGATCAAATACCATCTGATTTTCATATCTCTCTCTAGTTTCATTTCTATGTGTTGTAGAAATTGCTTTAGCAAAATCCTCAGACTCCAGCATCATTATACCTTGGCCTTCGAAATTACCCATTAAATGTAATTGACCTAACACATTTCTAGACGAAGTAAAGTTAGGTGTTTTTACTCCTGTAAAATTGAATGGTGTAAATTTAGTATTAGATGCTCCACCAGTACTACTTCTTCCTGATCTTTCAGTATCTCTAATATTTCTGTAATCTATATCAAGAGAAGTCCAAGCTGTTTTCCTTAAATAAGCTCTGGCTAATTCTCTTTGTTCGTCAGTTAATACATATTCGGTAGTACCTACACCCTTATTATTCATGTTTGTGGCTAATGTCCAATGATCATTACCTGACGCTATAAAATCTATAGGATTACCATCTCTGTCAAAATATCTAGCCTCCCCATTTTCTGTAAGTAGCTTTGCTAAGGCTGCCGCATCTTTTTCTCCACCATAACTATTACTCCATTGAGCTCTAGCTCCCAGACCGTCATACAAGACACCAATTAAGTCCATGTCGGTAAATCCATCTATCATAGACTCTATAGTTTCAACAACTTGAGGGTCGCTAGCATGGTCTCTAACCCATACCTGAGTTTGACCTTGATTCATTGGAATATTTGATCCCCTCATTTGCATTGCTCTATCACCAATAGCTGATGATATATCTTTAGTCCAATCAAAAACATCAAATGCTGCTATTTCTGCAGAGTTAGGATTTATAGAATTGTGTAATGGAGCTTCTAATTTATTTACGTGTAATTTTCCATCTTTATCAAAATATTGATATGTATGAACAAACGCTAATCCTGAAGGGCTATCACTTAACAGAGTAATTCTTTTTGCTGCGTTACTACTCATATTTCTTTGCATACCAAAATAGCCTGACGTAAACTGATCAAGAGACGCTCCGCTCCATTCTCCGTCATCTACTTTTTTCTTTAAATCTTCATAATTTTGACCTATAATTTCTGTGCTATTCACAATCATATTAGCATCCGCAATAGCTTGATTTGTAATTCTTGTAGCCTCTGATTTTGAAATTAATCCCCTTCTGTTATCTTCATGTGCTTGAGCAATTCTTTGTCTTAATATAACACCAGCTTGGTTATACATTTTATCAGCATCCTGAAGCCCTGTAAGTGATATTTGATCTAGTTGCGCACCAAGGTTTTCAAGCTCTTCATTACGCATTTTTTGTACGGCTTGCCCAGCCTCATAGACTTTATACTGTCCTTGTAAATACAATTCTGCAATTTCTCCTAAACTACTTGTTGGTGCTTTATGTACTCCGTTTGCCATATTGTCTTAATTAAATAAACTTCCTGAAAAGAAATTACCACCAAATGGATTTAAAAATCTTAAAAGATTCCCCCCAAATGAGGCTGTATTTCCTGTGGTAGCTGCTTGTTTTTGTATAAGAGCTCTAATTGCCCCTGGTTGCATTTTTGAAGTGTCTGCTGTTCCTCCCATTCCATAATACCTATTTTTCAATCCTAAAGCCTTATTATATTGACGCATTTCTTTTACGCTATCAAAGCCTCCATCTTTCGCCTCCAATTGCTTAGCAGCCCCAGCCGATATAGCTAGCTTTGCAGCTCCTTCTAGTGCTTGGGACTGCATTTGCTGACCTTTATTAATTTGATCTATAGCTTCAGCCCTCCTGTTTAAATTTCTTTGTTCCAGTGTATTTTGTATCCTTACTTCATCTTGAGCTCTAAGAACATCTGCTTGATAATCTTTTTCTATCATTGAATTTATAGCATTTTGTTCAAACTCATTTATATTTCCTTGTGAAGTATTAATTAGACCCATAGCGGAGGAAGCATCCATGCCGCTTGCAACGTCTGATATTTGACTCATTCTTCTGTTTGATTGACCAAAAAGAGCTTCTTCTGCCCTTAAGCTAGGTTTTACATTAGTAAAAGCATTTTTTAATTCTACATCTCGAAGGTTGTTTAGTGTTCTTCTACCAGCTGATGCAGTCTTCCCACCATCCATAAAGCCTTTGATAGCAGAGGCTCCACCCATGATAAGTCCCATTGTTGTCATAAAAGGCATAATAATTCTTTTTTAATTACACAAATATACAAAAATTAGAGGTAGCTCTTAACAGCTTCTGTACCTACGCTAAATAACTCAGTAACGCCAGTAGAACCACTTGTTAAGGTAATACTGCAATAATATCCCCTGATACCTCTAGACTCAGGAGAAATTTGTTTTCCTACAAACATAAAATTACCAACACCAGGAGTAAATGTTGATACCCCATCTGGAGCAGAAGAAACTTGTATAACATCTCTTGTTAAAGAGTCTGTTTCATCATTATCTAATATATTGTTCACCGTGCCTACTAATTTAGTTTGTCCATCATTAAAATACAAACTATCAGTACCTGATGTCAATATTTGAGTAGAAACATCATTAGCTACCCTAAATCTTGTAGTTGTAACGACTTCTTCTAAAGCCCCTACTCCTATAATGCTTAACTCATTGAAATTTAAATTACTTCCAGATTGTCTAATATATGCCGAATAATAACTTTCATATTCTTCTAAATTATTTTCATTTATTGTACCGCTTTCCATATCTGTATAAAGGTCAGCCGTCCAATTACCGTCTGTAGTTTCTAATATTAAGCTTTTAAATAATTTAACATCTGAGGGACTTTCGTTTACAGATAGGGTTATAGTACATCCAGCAGTAGAACCTCCGTAAAACTTAGTCCTAGTGCCGTTGTCGTGCTCGTACAAGTCTCCATTCTTAAATGTGTAAAACTTTGTGCCAACACGAGTCATCCATTCTGGTGTATATGAATGAAACGAAGTCCATCCACCTACTCCCTCATCAAATGTTATTGTTTTCTTATCTGGCATAATATTAATCGTCTTTTATTATTGGCCATCCTAATGAGCCATCATTATCAAATCCTAAATCTTTTAATTCTTTTGTTACATGATATAAATAGTAGTATTCCCATTTATCAAATCTATCAGTTGTACTTCCTGGTTTATATGGAGCAACTGAATTATTTAATGTTGTGCCTGAAGAAACTACCGCATCCTCTATATCATAAGTAAATCCAATATAATTTGTAGATCCTGAAGCATAATCGTTTAATCCACTTGTGCCGCCAAAATTACCACTACTTGCTTGAACAGCTTGTAGGTAGTTTTTAAAACCAGTGTTAGCCGCTTGAGGCTCTACTTGAAATACAACCGCTCTATAAAAATTATTATTTGATGAGTTTAAAGTATTTATTCTACTCCTTAAAGTTGCAATATCTGTAGCGTGACTTCCTTGTATTTGTCCATCTGCAGGGTTGTCATGATAATCAGCGCCCTGACTTCCTTGAGCTTCATCTTGAAATAACAAGAACACAACATTATCAGCGTCAGATGGAAAATCATTATGACCATTTGCTAAAAAATCATCCACATCATTATCAGATAACGCAGCCCATGTTCTTTCATTTTGCCATTTTGTACTAGTATCATTATCATCCTCGTAAACAATAGTCACATGGCTGTCGTACTCATCACTACCATTAGTTGCATTGTTTGTATTACCACTAGAAGCTGTTCCTCCTGTTGCATATAAATCCTGTAAAACAGATTTTAAAGAGTTTGTTTGCATTTCTCTTAAACCATATAAGGTGTTATTCATAGAGCCTGATGCATCAAAATAAATGTATATATATGTGTTTTCATTAATACCTAAAGCTTGTGTTGTAACTGTACAAACCGCCTCACAAGTACCACCTCTACTAACTTTATATGTAAATGAGTCTGTCAATGCAGCTCCAGCTGTATGTGTGTATGTTATACTTGTTGTAGGATCTCCAGATACAATAGTAGCAGTACCATTACTTGGGGCATTCTCTATTGTTAAAGTATAAGGACTAGGTACTGTGTCGTTGCTAATTACATTAACTGTTGATGAACCTCCATTAGAAATTCCTGTTATTGAATCTTCCACTAAAACTGGCAGCACGTCTCTGTAATCATAAACTAAAAATAAATTTTCATTTACATTACTTCTATTAAAAACAAACGCTAAACTATTTTCCTCCATAGAGGTTGATTCACTGTTATTTACAGAGCCAGTAAAATTAGCGTTAGTTAAAATATCCGCTATAGTTGGATTTACAGATGATGTAATCCAATACCCTAAATCGTTACAAGGATTATAATCTCCTGTATGAGCTTGTTTTACTCGTAAAGAAGATAAAGTTACCGTCTCTCCGTTCTCAGGAATAGCTGTACTTCCCATCTCTCCCGTAAAAGTTTCAAATCTGGTTGTACCAGAAGCATCAAATGTGTCTGTTACCTCATTATAAATGTCTACTCCAGAATGTTTGTATCTATTAACTATAGTGTCGTTTGCTTGGTATGCGTCATTAACAACTAGAATTGTTACACTCATAGTTCCTGGAACTGGACATTGATTATCAATAGTTACATCTGAATGATTTGGTTGTCCTGGTGTAGGTGGATTAGATGTTATAGTAATAACTGCAGTAGGGTCTGTTGCAGGGTTGGCAGTAAAATCTACTGACCCCGATCCTGATAAACTACTGCTGTTTGTTGTTGTGCCATTATAATTTATTGATATAATTACAGAACAACCACTAACGTTATAATTAAGACTATGTGTTCCTGAGTTATTTATATTTAAAATATAGGTATAACTATTACCAGTATTAATGGTAACTGAGAAATTAGAGTTACATGTTGTTTCTGGTGTAGCTATTGTTTTAGAAGATTCGCCAGGAGTTAATACATATTGGTTGTGTCTAGGATCATAACCCCCAGGATTAAAATTATTTCTGTTAGCATATAATGTGGATTTAAAATAAGACTTCATTCCTTGTGCTGATATTGGAGTTATACCATCTCCACCTAATCTTAAAACAGCTCCTCTATTTGGATCAGCAAAATATAAACTATTTTCATATGCAGCAAAACTTTCAGGAGAGTTTCCTATACCATATTCTCCAGTAAAAGGAACATCTTGTCCTAATACTGCCTCTATTTGTGTTAAACTCCCTGTTCCATCTGGTGCATTTATTATGTTTTTACCATATAATACTTTTGAAACTCTGTCTTCTTGAAAAACAATTAAATCACTCTCTCTACTATAAACTCTTTGAACAGAGCCATATTTCATATCCATAAACTTAGTTATCCCTCTACTTGAATTAAATTCATTTAATGTATTATAAGCGTTATTTTCATTAAAACCACCGCTATATATTAGTTTGTTTCTTTGTTCTAATCTTTCATAACCCTCAAGCAAAGCTATATTAGGTCTTGTATCTATATCCAAAAACGGCTCAAATCTATCATCTCTCACTGATATACTCTCTACTGCATTACCAAAACTATAACAATTTCCAAAATTCAACTGCGTAATAGCAGGCAACGAACTTGTTTGATTTTGTTCCGACCCTTGATGAAACCCGCTTTCTATATTAAAAGTTTCATCAGTCTCATAATACACATCACTGTTAAGCTCTGTAGGGTCTGTTTCAAATATCGTTATTCCATCTATTAATATAATATCCATTTTAGAGGTAAACCTTCCTCTTTGAAGGGCTGCTGTGTGCTCTGTAGGCTCTATATGTAAAAGCCATCTACTTGTAAGAGGAGCTCCTAAAGGGTGCGGTTGTTTTACACAAAACCAATTAAACCCATCTGGCGTACTCTCACCAGAGTCTACTTGTGCTGGTATATGAAATCTATTTACCGTTTGTCCACCGTAGTGACCAACATATCCACTTGTACCACTATTTGTTGTAAATGATGTTTTAGTCCATTGAGTTTCTGCATCTGCCCATAACTCAAAAGCGCTAACTGTGCTAGTAGAAGTGTATGTGTTTTGTACTGTATATTTCTTTTTAAAGCTAAAAGAATCATCTGAATTATATCCATCAAAATATAAATCAATTTCTATAGTTGAACCCGCTCCTAAAGATTGGTCATCATATGCATTCCCAGCTGAATTTCTTACTTGTAAAAATCCAACCTCTGGCTCCCAACTACCTGTATACCCCCAAGGCGTAGGTAGGGGATTTCTTTTAGGGAAAATATTTTTACAAACTCCTGATTCAAACGGCCAATTATCAATGAACTCAGTGTCCTCATATGAAATAAAATTATTAGGATTCCAATCCATTTTAAACCCAGAAGGTTTTATTTTCATATAAACACCTGATCGTTCAATTACAGGGTTTCCTGCGGGATCATCATTACCTTCTATCCACCCTTCAGTAGCAGTTAAGGCGTCTTGAGCAGTTTTATTTTCTACTGCTAGGACTTTACATTTTACTAAAGTATTCATAGGGCCATTATCATCTGATTTCACAATCAACATTGTGCCCGCCTCAACTTTTCCTATATTATTACCTTCTAATGAAACCCATCTAAACACTCCTTCTTCATAAAAAACAGTAGCAAATATATTGTAATAAACTTCTTTGTTTTGTTTTACAAAAAATTTATATCTATTAGCCCAATAAGGCGGTTTACTATTAATAGTTATTTTAGCTCTGTTTTGATTTTCAGAGTCAGATACAGGAACAAATATTTCAGAGTTTCCTGACGATTCACTTTCTTTTGGTAATAAAACAGAAGAATATCTTCCAAATTCATCTAGATAAACAATACCAAATTCATAACTTCTGTTGCTTTTCAGTGATAAAGATCTATTTAATTTTGACCATCTTGCTTCTACAGCACTTTGCCAAGTAAATTGATTTTCTAATTGAGTCGTTACGTTATCTGTTGTATCTGATGGAGTAGTGTCTACAGTAAATGTAATTTTTGGTGCTTTTATAACAACTGTGTCGCTAGTGCTCGTATAAGTAAATTCTCCATAAGTAGTTAAGGTGTGATTTAACGGTACTGTTGCTGTAGCAATAGAAGCAAAATTAGCTGTCATTGTGCCTATAAATGTAGCCCAATCATCTGAAGATAAAAACGAACTTAATCCGCTATATGTATCAGTTAAAACAACCCCAGCTGTAAAAGAAGCAGTCCCATTACCATAATCTTGATTTAAATAACTTCCTGACGGCGATTGCAGCTCAATATTCATAACAAGCTCATTATCTTTACTAAAGACAATATTTGTAAATGTTATGGTATATTCAGTGCTATCTCCACTAGTGTTTATTGATGTTGTTAAGCTATCTGCTGCTAAAGATGTTGAAACATGTTCTACATTAAAATCAAGCTTTAAAGGAACTTCATCAGTAGAAGCTTCTAGCATGTCATATTGAGAAGTTGTATTTCCAAACACAATTCTATCTTTAATAAAATCTTGTGTTTTAGCTGTTAGAGGGACATTATCAAATATCCTATACACCTCATCTTCTGGCAGAGCTTTAAATATCATTCTATTTTTAAACTGATATGTTTTACTCATATCATGTCCAAAATCACTTTCTTTTTTATTTATAGTATCAATTACATATACTACATTTTTTTTTGCGTTTTTAAAACATATATCAATGTCTGTAACCCTTTTATCACCTGTATTATATGTTATATTAAACCCATTGTATATTCCAATCATACCTTTATTTTCCATAGTACCAAAATCCAAATTAAAAGCACCTGGATTAAATTGATAATTAGAAAAAGAAGATAGAGCAGAGTATTGCCCATCTAGATATTTATATCTGTAAGCAAAAGCAAAAAATTGCTCTTGAATTTGATTTTCTTTTTTTGTTACTGTAAAATAAGGCCTTACAACAGGAGCTTTAGAAGGTGGTTTTCTGTATAAAGATATATCATCTTCATAAAACCCATTAGCACCATAACCTACTGCTCTTTCTACATTTACAAGTTTAGGGCTATTTTTCCCGTCTGTAAAAAGCAATATATTTTCTTTTTTAACACTGTTATAAATAACATTTCCATAAACTTTGTGCTCTACATCAAACCCTAAAACATTTGTCGCAGAAGCTCTAGTATCTTCTAATACTGTTCTTGTAACACCTGTAGGTAAATGATGTTCAAATACATACCCATGGCCTGAATCGTTGACAACAAACCAATAAATTTTCTCGGTAGATTCGTCTGGTACAGCTCCTATACATCTAGGGTTTGTTCCTGCAGATACATCTGCAATCCTTGTATTACCTTCTTCATTTTGAATAGATCCCGCATCTCCGTCAGCAGTATTTACTACACGAATATTTAACGCATCAGTGTATTCACCTTGCGGTATAAGTCTTTCGTCGAAGTCTTTATTCATTCGACCTTTAGAAAATACGTTTTTTAATTTCATGCTACTTTATCCACTTATTTCTACCTTTCAGTAATTGAGTTAATTCACCCAATTT